>TARA_B110000483_G_scaffold38631_1_pt1 | contig 13832 bp, 8 predicted proteins | sample TARA_B110000483 | Tara Oceans TARA_B110000483 (sample SAMEA4398176) | marine metagenome | biome: Polar Biome; feature: [SRF] surface water layer (ENVO:00010504); material: water (ENVO:00002006), including particulate matter (ENVO:01000060) such as... | depth 5 m
CGCACCAACACGTGTGTGTCAAAGCGAGAGAGAGTGCGCGTAATTTTTTGTCTTGTGGTGAATTAATCCTGTTTTTGGACGCTTTTTTTTTCTTTTGCTGTGTCTGCCTTTTTTTCAAAGAAGAGATTTCTCTGTTCTTTTCGAGCGAGAGGGTGCTTTAAACTCTCCAAATCTCGTTCGACGATTCTCGTCCATCATCACGAGAGGAAGCCCCCGCGACAAGGACGACTGATACTAACGACGAGAAGAGGTACACAACAACAAGGAGGCTGAAAACGAATAATCATCAATATGGACTTGGAGGAGTTTCCACCCGGATCGGAGCTCGTCGTGAGCGCCATGCAAAAGTATTTACAGAAAATAAACAAACTGAACGCTTTGAACGAATGCGTACACAAATTGAACCCAGAAAAGTTGGAGGAAACGGCGAAGAAATATTCGCGATCGAAAAAGGATAAGAACGCGCCGGAGTGGAGGCCGTACGCGACGCCGTATTTACTTCGCGAACACTGGAGGTATCAAGTTTGTCAAAAGTTGAATATCGATAAGAAAGATTTACCGGAGGAGGTTACGGAGGCGTTGAGAGCGTATTTGTTTCCGAGCGCGTTGGATACACAAAGAGCGAACCATCGAGCGTGGCTGGTGAAAGTGCCAAACTTTGTCGATCGTGCTTGGAAAAGTTTCAGCGATAGAAGGAGTAAAGCAGACAACGAGAACGATGAAGATGGGATGGATATTGATGCGGAATTGAACGATAACGACGAGCTCGGGAAAGTAAGAGTGGTGATCGATCCTTTCGACAAAGAAAACAAAGAAGCGTTTGCGGTGACACTAAGTGCAGCCGTCAACGAAGGCGAAGAGCACGAAATACCAGTAAAATATATCATGACGGAGAACATAGAAGCGCCAGAAATTCACGTGTTTTCGGAGACTCGCGAAGGTACTGCGGCGGCGACGTCGGCGATGGACGTCAACGAGTTCATCGTCGAAGCGAAAGTTCATAAAAAATTAGACATGCGACCAAAAGATGCCTCCGATGCAGCCTACGCTCGGGTTTCGAAAAATAGATTAGAAAAAGCGCAATCTAAATCGAGGTTTGTTCAATCCGTCGTCGGAGCGGACGCGGCGAGAATAGCTCCGTTGCCGAAACGTTCAAATTTAGTTCGATTAGCCGACGGCGGCGTGACGAAACCAAAAGCAGAAAAAATGGAAAAAGCACAATTGACGGACAAATTGTTTGGTCTATTCGAGAGGCGAACTTTTTGGAGCTTAAAACAGTTATTAGAAGAAACTAAGCAACCGGCCATGCACTTGAAAGAGACCGTGCAGGAGATTGCGAATTTAGCCAGGCGAGGTCCAAACAACGGCATGTACTCTTTGAAAGACATATACAGACAGCAAAACAAACCCGCCGAGACTTAGAACAATACAAAAGAGAAGGAATTGCAATACACAGATTATACTTTAGAATATAAACAAGAGCGAAGAAACACTAGCTAGCACGTTAAGATTCGAGCGTATTGTACATCCGCAAACGCCTTTGAAAATGGATGCCAGAATCCATGGTAAAGCGAAAGAAAAATTTTATCACGAGTACTAGTATCGGTTCGTGTTTCTTTCATCGTAAAGGTGACGGCTTCGTTCGTAAACTTAGCGGTTACATTTATGGCTTCTCCAGCGATGCAACTCTTCTTCGGAAGTGTTGTAGTTGTCAAGAAACCACCATCCGTCGCGTTCATGTTAATCGTATCGCCTGGAAGCGTTGCATTTGTCCAACAAAGAGCTCTCGTTTCTTTCTCAACTGGGACTGGTAGATACTTTTCCGAATACGTCTCGTTAAACTTGTATACCACGTTCAAATCGAGCGGAATTTCAATTTGAAGAACACCTGATACAGAGGATACGTTCTCAAACTCGAACACGATTTCCTGTCTCGCGTCTTGATCGTACTTTCTTTCGGACACTCGTAGTTTCAAAGAAGACAGGTTTTGGTTCGAACATTTCGCTGGCGCGCTGAGGCGCACAGGTTTCCAACCAACTTCACTCTTATCGTTAAAAGAATGAAATGCACCTATGACGCGGAATAGCTCCCGTCTGCTCAAACGAATGTGCTCGATATAATATAGCAGCGAACCTGACATTTCTCTGAAAGCTGCCATGTTATCCGGTATCTTTGCCATCTGTCTCAATTCTAACATGCCAAGTGAAACATCGGCGTTACTGCTATTATTATTGATGTTGAGAACGTCGTTCAACTCTTTCTTCTGTTCTTCAGCGAAAGAGAGGATGACTTGATCATTCACACGTTTTTCTAAGAGCTCCTCAAGCGTTTGCACGAAACGAGAATACATATCTTTCGATCGCAAAAATACGACATCCATATTTCCTTCGAGACAATAGAGCATCTGAAATCGATCGATATACGCATCCTTACCGCCATGATGACATTTCTGAAACGCATCGTCCGGATCCCAGCTATGTAGTCCCCAATACGGAGTCTGTTGATTTTCGTTAGAGGAATAGAAGTAAATTTCATCCACATAGTCGCCCATTTTTACGAGAGAGTTAAAAGCAATCCATGTGATGTACGCGTCGATATTCGTGCGCTTTCTCAATAAAGCATAGCAGTTCATATCATCGCACGTCTTGGCGACTCGAGCAATCTCGTCATATTCATTTCTTTTTATAGCGCGATCAAACTCTGAATGTTTTGGATACTTTACATCTGGCGCGCCGAGTCCCGGCCGAGTTTGTCGAACGGGATCTAAACGTCTCCGCACGACTGCACTAATTCGAGCTTTGACGTCTTCTCTTTTTACGACTGGATTTTCGACTAAAAGATACAAGCCTTCGCTCTCTCTCACGTCGTTTGTTTCCACGAATAGACGAACATATCGAAACTCGAGATCCTCGAAGAGCCCAAGATGGCGCAAGAGAGAGTACATCAACCACGACTTCACATATCTATCGTCGTAACAGAGCGAAATTAACAGAAACTGATCGCTTTCAGCGGCTGAGCCCAATTTCATTGTTTTCCCACCGTCGAGATTGATCTTCATCGATTTTCTTCGCTCACAATCACGAAAGGTGGAGGTACCGTGAAATTTTGCGATAGCTTTTCGCTCCTCGTATACTTCACCGTGCTTTGCATTTTCAAATTGAACGGTGAGCGGAAACTTCTTTTTCGCAGCTATTTTTTCATCGTAAGTTCCTTTTCTAAAGCTTCTTTTCCCTTCAAATTCGTTACGTTGCGTGAAATCCATCTTAAGCGTGATGGTATCAAAGTATGGATAAGAGCCTCTCAAAACGTCTTCTATGCGACAGTGTTTGTTTCTCTTTTTGAAACTCATCGATATCACGTCATTTTTATGATCAACATCAGGAACGGCGGGCGAAAGTTTCAATTCAGTATTCTTCTTCTCGAACAGATGGTGATCGAGTTGTTCGTCTGAAACGTCGCACGCCGCGGCAACGTGTGTCTCTTCGCGTCTTCTTTTTACAAATTTTCCAAACCACTGAGCAAAATTATCTTCCTCTACTTTATTGTCTCCATTGATAAACAAGGAACTGACGAAAATAGTAGCTGATGATGATTCTGCTTTGATGAGTGTTCTCGCGTTCTCCACGAACATTCTATTTTCAATCGTATCTTCATCGAGCGCGAAGATGACGTCGTGATGGAGACGAACTTTCAAACCGTCTGGTGGCATCGACTCGAGTGCTCTTCTCAACGAAAACAAACGAAATGGAACATCCGGTGATATCGATGAATGATTGAGAAGAGTATATTCTTTCAGTCGCTGCAAAACGTGAACTTTGTTGTTCGACGTGTAGTCGACGACCAACTCGGGGGTAAGTCTCATCGCGAAGATGGCTATCTTCTCTGAATCCAGGATATCTTTCGACCAGATCAATCGTGCCAGACCAGAAACCATACTTTGACTTAAAACTCCATCGCTGGGTGCTAAAACAATCGTCGTCGTGCCCAACGAGTAGAATGAAGGAAGAGGAGAAGAAGATGGTTTCGTCGCGATAACTTTGGTGCTTTCCAAGATAATCTTTTTCTCCTCCTCTTCTTTTTCCTTTTGGAAGGAGAGTTCCACTACGGTATTCTTACCAGCAGCGTTCTCTCCCTCGTTGCTCTCTTCTTTTTCCGGAGAGGAGTAAAAGATTCGAACGCCGCCGTTTGGCCACTTTTCAGCGCGGAGAATGGTGAATGGCGAGGAAGTCTCCTCGTTTTTTTCTTTCGCCGTTGGTGTCGACGAGGGAACGAGAGCAAAAGCACTCGTCGCAAAAAGGAGAGAGAGAAGAAACCAAAACCCACCGCACAGGCCCCGGCAAGGGAAAGAAAAACTTCCTCCTACCGCGTCCTTTTGGTCGTCTCTTCGTCGAGTGTTCCTTGTCTTTCGGCGCATTTGTTGTTGTTGTTGTTGTTGGTGTTGTTGTTGTTGTTGTTGTTGGTGTTGTTGTTGTTGTTGTTGTTGTTGGTGGTGTTCCTTTTTTGTTTCGCCCCTCGTTTTTCACTCCTCTGTGTCTCCCTCGTATTTTAGAAAGGAAATAATATTGAAGGCAGGGGAGCCCACACTATCCACTTCTCTGTTTCAATCTCTTTTTTCTCCAATCCTCGCCCTCGTGGCACAACTATAAAGGTGGTTATAATTTTTTGTTGTTTGCAAAATAACCCATCATCTCCCAAACAATCCACAAAAAAAGAGAAAAAGCGAGCGCGCGCGCCGTCGAGTGTAAGCGAAGCGAAGCGAAATTGATCCGGAATTCCTCACGAGAGAATTTCATTCACACAAATTGAATTTGATATACACACAGCACGTATATATCAAAGCGGTAGTTTTCTTTTCTCCCGTGTACACTTTATATTTGGATTTTACGCCTATTTGGTGAAAAAGCAAATTTAAGAGCGACGTAGGCTGAAAATGGCGTCCCAGGCTATGTCGCAGGTGATGCAGACGAAGGTTTTCGGTGCCAAAAAGGTAGGATATTACACCATTGATATTGTTTTGCGTTTGGTTGGATAGAATTTGCTTCACTTGCGACTCGCGAGTTAAACCGCCTGTAGCGCATTTCGAACTATTAATCGACGTGTTCGCGTAAGAACGAGTTTTCCCTCCTCTGTGAGAGACGGAAAAAGCGGAGTCTAGATTTCTACATTTCTTTTAACACAGATACTGATGATTACTTTCGCTTTTCTCCACCTTTAAACTTTAACAGAACATTGCCAACAGAAGTAATGTGAGATCGTCGGCTCCTACTCGCAAGGTGGCGTTGAGATCGACCAAGATTTTTGCCCAAAAAGCGATGGATTTCGGTGCTCTCAGAGGAGAGTACCAACCGTACGAAGGCGGTGCGGTGGATTTGAATCAAATCTTGGAAGAAAGAGATGCGTGCGGCGTCGGGGTGATCGCGTCGTTGAAAGGTGAAAGAACCCACAAATGTGTCGATGATTCTTTGTCTGCTTTAGGTTGCATGGAACACAGAGGCGCGTGCTCTGCGGACAACGACTCCGGCGACGGCGCCGGCATCATGACGCAAATCCCGTGGCAGATGTTATCCAAATGGTGCGCTGCGAACGGTATTTCTGGCTTTTCCGAAGAATCTTCCGCTGTTTCCATGACCTTCTTGCCGACTGATAAGGGCAAAAGAACCAAGGCGAAGGCGGAGCTTGAGAAAGCCATCGCGGCTGAAGGCTTGAAGGTTCTCGGCTGGAGAGACGTGCCGACGAAGAATGATATCGTCGGCCCGATGGCTAAGATCACGCAACCAGCGATTGAGCAATGCTTGATCGATGGTGCTGGCGCGACTGGGGACGAATTAGAGCGCAAGCTTTACTTTGCCCGGAAAAACGCCGAAAAAGTGCGCCTCGGGAACATGGCTGACTTGGAAGACATGTACGTGTGCACCATGTCCTGCAGAACAATCGTGTATAAAGGTATGTTGAGATCTGCTGTTGTCGGACAATTTTTCCTCGATTTGCAAGATAAGGACTACGTGTCGTCGTTCTCCATCTATCACAGACGTTTCTCCACGAATACCACGCCGAAGTGGCCGTTGGCGCAACCGATGAGATTTTTGGGTCACAACGGTGAAATCAACACGTTGCAAGGTAACTTGAACTGGATGGCTTCCAACGAAGCAAAGATGACTAACGCTATATGGGGAGGCAGAGAGCAAGAGTTCCGTCCGTTGTGTGACCCGGCGGCTTCTGATTCCGCGAACCTTGACAGAGTCGCGGAACTCTTGGTTAAAACTGGCCGCGAGCCGGAAGAAACTATGATGTTGCTCGTTCCGGAAGCGTTCAGAAATCACCCGGATTTGGAAGCGACCGTTCCGGAAGCGAAGAACTTCTACCAGTACTACTCTGGTATCATGGAAGCTTGGGACGGCCCAGCTTTGTTGGTCTTCTCTGACGGTAAGAAAGTTGGCTGCCGCTTAGACAGAAACGGTTTGAGACCCGCGAGATTCTGGCAAACTTCGGATGATTACATTTATGTCGCGTCTGAGGTTGGCGTTTTGAACGACATCATGTCCAACGCGCCGAACGTTGTTAAGAAAGGACGTTTGGGTCCGGGTACGATGATCTGCGTCGACTTGGAAAACGGCACGTTCAAAGAGAACGAAGAAATTTCCAAGGAAGTTTCCTCGACGCGCCCGTATGGCAAATGGTTGAACAACATTCACCGCTTGAAATCGTGCCCGCCGTTGCCGGAGCCGACGATGGACGACGTTTCCTTCATCGAGTCCCAAGCCAGAGCTGGTTACGCTTCCGAAGATGTTTCCATGATTGTTGAATCCATGGCGCAAGAAGGCATCGAGCCGACGTGGTCGATGGGTGACGACACTCCGGTTCCGGTCATCTCTTCGAGACCGCGCTTGCTCTACGACTACTTCAAACAAAGATTTGCCCAAGTTACTAATCCGGCGATCGATCCGTTGAGAGAGGGTTTGGTTATGTCTTTGGAGACCACTTTGGGCGCCAAGGGGAACTTGTTGGACGTCTCCTCGGACGACGCGCCGGCGGTTTCTTTGTCGAGTCCGTTCTTGTTTGATTCGGATTTGACCGTCATCCAAAACCACCCGCATTTGAAGACGGCGACGATCAAAGCGCGATACACCAACGGCGCCGGTGGTTTGAAGGCTGGTTTGGACAAGTTGTGCCAAGAATGTGCCGAAGCCGTCCAAAAAGGCTCTGAGTGCATCGTCATCACCGATAAGCCTGACGAGGGTCCGGATTCTCCAGCGATTCCGTCGCTTTTGGCTGTTGGTGCTGTTCACCACCACTTGATTAAGGTTGGTTTGCGCTCGAAGGCGTCGATCGTCGTTGAGTCCGCGTCGGCGTTTTCCACACACCACTTTGCGGTGTTGATTGGTTATGGTGCCTCGGCTGTGTGCCCGTGGTTGGCTTTGGAAACTGCGAGAAAGTGGAGATCTTCCACCAAAGTTGAAAAGCAAATGAGCACCGGTAAACTCCCGCTCATGTCGCAACAGGACGTTCAAAGAAACTTGAAGAACGCCATCAACAAGGGCTTGAAGAAGATTCTTTCGAAGATGGGTATCTCTCTCATCACGTCGTACCACGGTGCGCAAATCTTTGAGGCGTACGGTATTGGACCAGAGCTCATCGACGTCGCCTTTAAAGGCACGGTTTCCAGAATTGGTGGTTTGACTTTGGACGAACTCGCCGCGGAAACGAAAATGTTTGTCGACTCTGCGTTCCCAGGTGAATCGGAAACCATGGACAAGCTCAAGATTTCTGGCATGTACCAAGTCAAGCCAAATGGCGAATACCACGGTAACAACCAAGAAATGTCCAAGCTCTTGCACAAAGCCATTGGTTTAGGTGGCGATGCCCCGGATGCCGAATCCTACAAGTTATACGAAGAGCACCGCAACACGCGTCCGGCTACTTGCTTGAGAGATCGTCTCGACATTAAATCCGACCGTAAGCCGATCGATATCTCCGAGGTTGAATCCGCTGCGGACATCGCTTCTCGATTTTGCACCGGTGGCATGTCTTTGGGCGCCATTTCTCAAGAGTGCCACGAAGCGATTGCGGTCGCCATGAACAGAATCGGTGGTAAGTCCAACTCTGGCGAAGGTGGTGAAGATCCGAAGCGATTTATCCCGATCTCGGACGCCAAGTCGGACGGTTCGACAGACTCGTTCCCGTACTTGAGAGGTTTGAAGAACGGTGACGTCGCGTCATCTGCCATCAAGCAAGTCGCCTCTGGTCGATTTGGTGTCACGACTTCGTTTTTGATGTCCTCGAACCAACACGAAATCAAGGTTGCGCAAGGTGCCAAACCGGGAGAAGGCGGGCAGTTGCCAGGGAAAAAAGTTTCGCCGTATATTGCCTGGTTGAGAAAATCCAAGGCCGGTGTGCCGTTGATTTCTCCGCCTCCGCACCACGACATTTACTCCATCGAGGATTTAGCGCAGCTTATTTTTGACTTGCACGCGGTCAATCCGGAAGCAAAGGTTTCCGTGAAACTCGTCGGTCAAGCGGGTATCGGAACTGTAGCGTCTGGCGTTGCCAAGGCGAATGCCGATATCATCCAAATTTCGGGTGGTGACGGTGGTACAGGTGCTTCTCCGTTGTCTTCTATCAAGCACTGCGGTGGCCCAGTCGAGCTTGGTCTCGTTGAATCTCACAGAACGTTGGTTGAGAACGGTTTGAGAGAGCGCGTTGTTTTGAGAGCAGATGGCGGTTGCCGATCTGGGCTCGATGTCATGCAATGGGCGTTGATGGGTGCGGATGAATTTGGCTTTGGTACCGTTGCTATGATTGCAACCGGTTGCGTCATGGCGAGAATTTGCCACACGAACAACTGCCCGGTTGGCGTTGCGACCCAAAGAGAAGAATTGAGAGCGAGATTCCCGGGCGCGCCGAGTGACTTGGTGAACTTTTTCATCTTTGCGGCTGAAGAAGTGCGCGTCATCCTCGCCGAAATGGGCTACAAGTCTCTCGACGAAGTCATTGGCAGAAACGATTTGCTTAAACAAAAAGAACAAAATGATCCGAAGACGAACCACTTGGACTTGTCTCTCTTGACTACTTCCTCCGGAAAGGCTGGTTCGTCCAAGGCGAGAATCAACCAAAAAGTCCACGATGACGGCGAATTGCTCGATGATATTTTGCTCGCCGATGCCGGCGTCAAGAAATGCATCGAAACGCAAGGTACGCACGCGGTTTCGTCCAAGATTGTCAACGTAGACCGCGCCGCTATGGCGAGAATCGCTGGTAACATTGCTTCCAAGTACGGCGACGATGGGTTCAAGGGCAAATTGACGATCAAGTTAGAAGGCGCTGGTGGTCAATCCTTCGGTGCGTTTGTCGTCGGTGGCATGGACGTCCAACTTGTCGGTGAAGCGAACGATTACGTTTGCAAGTCGATCAGTGGTGGTACCGTGTCGATTATGCCGCCGCCAGGTGCTGGATTCAAGGCTGAAGATTCCACCATTGCCGGTAACACCTGCTTGTATGGTGCTACGGGCGGTAAGATCTTCATCAATGGTAGAGCTGGCGAACGATTTGCCGTGAGAAATTCCTTGGGGCAAACTGTCGTTGAAGGATGCGGCGATCACGCTTGCGAGTACATGACTGGCGGTGTGGTTGTCTGCTTAGGTAGAGTTGGTAGAAACGTTGGCGCCGGCATGACTGGTGGCATCGGTTATTTTCTCGACGAAGACAACACGTTTGAGTCGAAGGTGAACGGTGAGATCGTCGTCATGCAACGCATTTCCACCGAAGCTGGTGAGAAGCAATGCAAAGACTTGATCTCTGAACACGTTGAGAAGACGGGTTCCCCGAAGGGCAAGGCCATCTTAGCGGATTGGGCGAACATGAAGGAGCAATTCTGGCAAATCGTTCCGCCGTCTGAGGCGCAAACGCCGGAAGCCTGCAACGCGGAAGTCGGTGCCGTTCAAGTCGCCAGATAAGCAGCAGCATAATCAATTCCTATTGGCCATGAATACTATATACTAAAAACAATTGAAATAAAATAAACAAATCCATCAAAACAAAAACTCTATACATAGCGATCTCATCAATAATGGCAAATACTATATAAGAGTAGAAAAGCAAGAGAGAGAGTTTTATTATTAAACAAATAGGGGAAGAAGATGGAGACGTACGACGCGGTCGGGGAGAGTAATTTCAACCCGGACAGTTATCACGGGAACCACACGAAACAGCACGCGGCGTGGTCGCCGTACGATAACAACGGAGGCACGGTCATGGCTGTTGCCGGCGAGGATTACGTGATTTGTGCAGCCGATACGAGGATGAGCACGGGGTATTCGATCATGACGAGCATCAATGGTGACCATGGTGATGGTCATGATCGTGCTGGTGACCCATGTCAACATCAAAGTCGACGTTGTCGAGCGTCGGCCACACCGGAAACGGGTTATCCGCTAGCTCAAGGCTTCCCGAGAACCCCAATTTCCATTCGTCCATTCGCCGATTCGTTGTCTTGAGACATTCTTTGCGAGTCACTAGACACTTCTCCAACGCAGCTTCAATCGCACATTGATTCAAACGTTGTCCTATGAAGACAAGCTCCTGTCGTCGGTCTAGAATAATGGCATTCGACATATCCCTTTCGAGCATTTCTCGCGCCGACGTGCCCTCTTCGGGCCAAACGTTTTCGGGTAACGCACCCATCCACGGTCCCCCGCAGCTAATGGAAAGATTCGATCCTGCGTGTCCCCACTCACCACACATATCGTCCCTTCCTGCGAGCCATATATATCCCTTCGAGCGAAGGACGTGCCCAAATTTAGAGTTCGCGTTGTGGAAGCCGTTCTCATTGTAAGCGACGCGTCGCTCATTGATACCATCCAGATTAACTACGCCGCAAAAGCTTTCGAGAAACGAAGCCAGGCGGGTGGGGTGAAATGGTGTAGTAGATCGATAGACGAAACTCGATATACCATACTCTCTCGTTTCCACCACCCTATTTTCACGGAGGCCACGCAACCATCCTGCGTTGTTCGATACCTTCTTCATGTCAAACCTGTGTGTATTCAAGACGAGGTCGAGAGGTACATTCGAAAACTCTGTGCGCAAAATTTGAGCTCCTGGATTAAGCGCTCGAACAGCCGATTCTATGGCGTTCGTCTCGTGGCGTTTTACCAAGTCACACTTGTTCAAAACAATCAAATCCGCAAACTCTATTTGTTCCGCGAGAAGTGTTGCAACACTTCTTTCGCCATTCTCTTCACGCACGTCAAACCTTGAACGTAAATCCTCGGGAGTCGTGATATCACCATTGAATGCACTGCAGTCCACCACTGTAATGCAAGTGTCTAATCGCACAATCTCTCCGAGACTACTCGCACCTTTCATTGCATTTAGCACTTGCGCCATCGCGTTCTTGTCCCTCGCGTTCCTCAAAGACTCTTCGTCTTCGGCGGCATTCATAAATTCGATCTGAAACATCTCTCCGATTTGCGCCGGTTCGCTCACACCCGACGCCTCCACTACGATCGCGTCGTATTGTACCCCCGTTCTCCCCGTCGCGAGCTCCGCAATCGCTTTCACTAAATCCGTCCGCAACGTGCAGCATATGCACCCGTTTTGCATTTCGATTACGCTGGCCTCATCGAACGCTTTTTTTCTCCCAGACCTCCGCACGAAACTGGCGTCGATGTTCAGTGCCGCCACATCGTTCACGATGACGGCGATCTTATGCCCCGCATCATTTTCCGCTATTCGTTTTAAAAGCGTCGTTTTGCCCGACCCGAGAAAGCCGGAGAGCACAGTTACCGGTGGCTTTCTCCAAAAGCCATTTTGCGATGACGACGGTACGGTACTCATTTGTCGAAGAAGGGACAGGAGGGAAAAGGTCGTCGTCGTCGGTGTGTGCGCGATGATGATGATTTTGTGAAACCCGAATTAATTAATACGAGTGCCAAAAAGTGTGGGAAAGTGTGGGAAAGGGGCGTGTGCCGGGTACTATTAAGGCGTGTTAACTTGTGGAGTGCGTTGTTTCATTACAAAGCCAGAAGAATTCTATTTTCAAAGGGGCGTGTGCCGGGTACTATTAAGCGTGTGTCGGGTAATTTTATCCACAGTCTTTTCGCATCATCAAAATCCTTGCGCCCCGATACGTCGTCCCGCTGAAAGAACCCCGTCGTTGTGCTTCTCTGTCAACCAACAAAGAGAAGAATCGAGTTTTACACACTCGTTGAATTCCACGACGATCAATACTACTCTAATACTACTTCGTTTGATTCGATAGTAAATACGCGAAGAAATGAATCTCACAGGTAAACCGTGCCCAGAATTTTTTGTCAAAGTTCTCCCGGTCGTCGGATTTCCCGACAACACCGACGACGAAACGACGACTTTGTTTGACCGAAAAGTTTCAATTACTGATCTTTTGCGGGCGAACGTGCCAACGGTGATCGATTTTTACAACAGTGGTTGAGGTGGATGTCGACCGGTCGCGCGACAAATAAAGCGATGGAGTTCATCTCATTTTTCAGAAGATGTTTTGTTCGTTACCGTTTGTGTTGACAGTCAAAAACCGGAGCCAGTGGCAAGGGAATTTCAAAATCTGTATTTTGGCACCCCGGGCTCCTCTTCGATAATCAACGCTTTTATCGAAGAACGAGACGATTATCCAAAATTCCCCACGCAACTTGGATGTCAGGGTTTACTTTTGTTAGATTGTGAAGGTAGAATTGCGACGATGCGTTCGCCTGCTTTTTTAGACTTTCGTGAGAAAGCTTTCGAAGATGTGGAGCACCTGTTAGAAGCACTTATTGCCACAGGTAAAGCACAACAGGTTGCAACCTCCTCGTCGGAAAGTTTGGTCTCCTCAGAACATGTGAACTTAGAGGGTCGCCTCACTTCCATCGCTTCTTTTTCATTGAATGCATGTTCAGAAGAAGCGGTTACATTAGACGAGGAATGGAGTGATCCGGACTTTCAACTCCCTTTGATACAGCACGAATCTATCGATCAAGAGCACTTAGTGCTTGAGGATTTAATGCGCACAGCCGTTCGAACCCAGGAAACTCGTGACGTGCAAGCGCTTCAGATATTTTTCATGCAACACTCTGAGCACGAAGAAGCTATCATGCGGCGCTCAGGCTTTGCGGCTGAAAGAGAAAGAAATTTCTCAGCAATTGAATCGCACACTCGAGATCACAAAAATATCGTAAACTTTGCCGAATCTATTTTGCATAACACCGCGGAAGGTTCCGACAGGAAATTAAGAGTGCGGCAAGTTACTCTTTTGTGCAGAAGGATTATTGAACACGTGTTCACATACGATATACTCTTGACTGGCGCTCTTGATGTAGATTAAGGGAATAATTTATCGCAAGAAGACATAAAAATACTAGACAGGTAACTTTTCGTGGGAAAATGAAAGCGTGAGCTGAAAGCAAATCCTTCACCATGTGACGGAGCAGTCGCAAAAAGGAATCAAAATGCAATCTTCCTTCCGACTGCACCCGACAACAAAGGATACGCTTTTGAATGCATGACTATCTTTTCGTACCGAAATGAATAAATGATTTCTTATAAGTACGTTTCTCTGATGTTTTCGTAGTAATAATAATAATAATTTTCGTTTCACGCATTAAAGATAGAAACTTCGGGCTACTTCGTAATAGGCTTAAATTTATAAATTTTCACCATGCAACAACAATTTCGTCGTTTCGGGTCACCATTTTTTGGTTCAGGGGCTGGAAAGGGGGATCGCTTGCCTTCTCTCGTCGTGTGTACATGAAGGCAATCAAATCTTACGAATAATTTCGTCCACATCCTCTGGTGCGTAAATAAGATCGCCGGAGTCGTCTAGTCT
>TARA_B110000483_G_scaffold48624_1_pt1 | contig 13791 bp, 15 predicted proteins | sample TARA_B110000483 | Tara Oceans TARA_B110000483 (sample SAMEA4398176) | marine metagenome | biome: Polar Biome; feature: [SRF] surface water layer (ENVO:00010504); material: water (ENVO:00002006), including particulate matter (ENVO:01000060) such as... | depth 5 m
TCTTGGTCGGGATTTGGTGTATCTTCTAAAACGGATAACATGACTCCTGGATACTTAAATGACTTGAGCTGCATAGCTGCTGAGGGTGCTCAAGGTTCAATGACTTATGGTGTAGCCTTTATGAATTACTTAACAGGAAGTGCTGTTATGAGCCTCACGGGTGCTGCTAGTGGCGGAGCAATGGAGGGCATGTATATAAACAACACTACTTATGCCTATTTGAGTATGCGTGATGGAGATGCTATAGCGAAGAATTTTGGGGGTGTCTCTGGGGATGATCCCGATTACTTTTTATTGAATATAGAAAAGTACGAAAATGGAATGCTTGGCACGGAAAAGATAGAATTTTATTTAGCAGATTTCCGTTCCGTAAATAATTCAGATGATTATATTCTTGATGAATGGACTTATGTTGATTTGAGTAGTTTGGGAAATGCTGACAGCTTAGTTTTTTCTATGGAGTCTTCAGATGTAGGACAGTTTGGTATGAATACCCCGGCATATTTTTGCTTGGATAACATAAGGACTAAAGATAGCCCTGTCACAGGCATTAGTGCTAATTCAGTTGATTTGAAAATATCGGTTTTCCCTAACCCTGCAGTAGATTTTATACATGTTCAGCATAAGGAGGAATTTGAAGGGACAATTGCCCTAATTGAATCTACTGGTAAAACAATCGGGCGGTATGATTTATCGCAACATGAACTTATAGATGTGTCGAACCTTTCTTCTGGATTATATCTGCTGAATATTGAGTTAACTGACGGAAAAAATCAGACATATTCGATCATCAAAGAATAGCTGCATTTATTTTAATAAATTTTAAAGCCTTACTTCGACTGCAAGTAAGGCTTTTAACGCTTAACTAGCTTCTTTTTAGTATATTCGCAGCCTAAATTATATTCATGGAATTAAAAGAAATATTGGCAATTAGTAAACTGCCTGGATTGTATCAAATTGTCACTAGTCGAGATAATGGATTAATAGTTACTCCATTAGGCGAGCAAAAAAGAAAATTTGTGGCTTCCAGACAACATATGTTTACACCCTTGGAAAACATAACCGTGTATACGAACACTGGTAGTATGGAGTTGGCAGAAATATTCAAAGCTATGAAGGCTAATGGCAAATGCCCCGAAGCAAAAGCTGTGGATAAAGATATAAGAGCTTATTTTGTGGCTATTGCGCCAGAACACGACCAGCAAAGAGTCTACACCAGTGATATTCGTAAAATGATTAAATGGTTCAAATCTTTAGATGAAGTAGGGATGTTTAAGGAGGAAAAGAAAGAAGAAGAAAGTGTAAAAAAAGACAAACCAAAGAAAGAGAAAGTAGCTAAGCCAAAGAAAGCGAAAGCAACAAAAAAAGAGAGTAAACCAAAGAAAAAATAATGGATTCATCTACAACTTTAATCGCTCAAAATGAACGCTCATTTATGCCACCTTCTTTTCAAGTAGAAGATTGGGATGGGATTGCCTCATTTTATATTGAGCTCAATGATAGACCTATTGAGACACAAGAGCAGTTTGAGCAATGGTTAAAGGATTGGGATGAGTTATACGCTGTAGTGAGCGAAGATATGCGCTTAAAGTATATCAAAACATCTATCGATACCACCGACGAAACAGCCAAAAAGAAATTGGAAAGCTATTACATTGATATAGATCCAAAAATCAAACCTTGGGAAAATAAGTTGCAAAAAAGATTTGAAGCCAGCTCTTTCAAAGAGAGTTTATCCGAAGATTTTAAAAATGTAAAAAGAGGTATTGAGAAAGATTTAGCCTTGTTTACTGAGAAGAATATTGAGCTAAGTAGAGATTTAAGTCTATTGGAAAATAAGTATGCTGAAATATCTGGCGCTTGGTCTATTAACTATGATGGAAAGGATTTAACGATGCCCCAAGCTTCTATTTACTTTAAAAAAGTCGATAGACAAGTAAGAGAGGATGTATACTTCTTAGCAAGAGAAAGAGAGAATAAAGATGCAGAAGCATTAGATGATCTGATGGACCAATTGGTAGAAAAAAGACATCAGTTAGCGCTGAATGCAGGATATGAAAATTATCGGGATTATATGTTTGATGAAAAACATCGATTTGATTATTCGCCTGAAGATTGTCAAGCATTTCACCAATCTGTTGCTACAGCCATTATCCCTTTGTTAAGAAAGATTGACGAGCAAAGAAAGGCGAGTATAGGACTAGATGCATTAAGACCGTGGGATATGGTAGTAGATCCTTTACAGCAAGCACCATTGAAGCCGTTCAATACTACGGAAGATTTCGTTAATAAGACCGTCCACTGTTTCAACAAATTGGATCCATATTTCGGGGCTTGTATTGCCGATATGTACGCAAAAGGGAATTTAGATTTGGAGTCCCGAAAAGGGAAAGCACCTGGCGGATATATGATGGCAATGCCTGAATCGGGCGTACCTTTTATATTTATGAATCATGCGTCTTCGGAAGGAGATGTTCGAGTAATGGTGCATGAAGGTGGCCATGCTATTCATAGTTTTTTAGATTACAGTATTCCATTTGCTAATATGCGAAATACGCCAAGTGAGGTTGCAGAATTGGCCTCTATGAGTATGGAGCTATTTTCTTTGGAGAATTGGGAAAGTTATTATCCGAATGAGGGAGATTTGAAAAGAGCAAAAAGAAACCACTTAGAGGGCTTATTGAAAATTTTGCCAGGAGTAGCAAAAGGAGATGCTTTTCAACATTGGATGTATACCAATCCTAAGCATACTCGGACAGAGCGACGTGCCAAATGGATGGAGTTGAACAAGATCTACGGTGCTGGAGTAATAGATAATACCGGTTTAGAGAAATTTCAAGAAGTCGGTTATCAAGGGATTCTCCATTTCTATCAAGTGCCATTTTATTACATTGAGTATGGGTTTGCGCAACTAGGTGCAATAGCTATGTGGAGAAATTTCAAATCAAATAAACAAAAGGCTATTCAAGCTTATAAAAATGCTTTAAGTTTAGGTTACACGCGAAGTATTCCAGAAATATATCAAACGGCAGATATTCAGTTTGACTTTTCTGCAGAATATGTGAGTGACCTGGCTAATTTTGTTCAAACGGAGCTGGATAAGCTTTAAAAAATGTCTGTTTGTCCAGCCATTTTTCTAGAGTATTCCCAAAACTATTAACTAATCTAAGTTATATAGGCATCGTTGACCAAGTGCTTACTTTGGAAGTAAAAAAAAAGTTATAATTTTAAACAAATTCTAGTACTCATGAAAAAAAGCAACATACAGCCAACTTATTTTTTAGTGTTTGCGCTCTTATTTACGGCTCTAATTGCATGTAATAAAGATGAAGAAGATAAACCTGTCGGAACTGAAGCAATAAACTTTATTCAACCGGATAGTACTACTATTATAGCTACTGCTGGTGAACTTGTTGATTTTAGTCTATACTTGGCTATCGATGCACCCATAGATTCTGTTAGAGGAGCCTACTTTATTGATACCGTAATGAATATTAATAATTTGACTTACAACGACATGCAAACTGAGTTTTTTGTTCAAGTATTTACAGATAGTTTAAATGTCCAAACGGTTTCGGGAACGCTACAAATGCCTTTAGGAAGAAATGCTTCTGTGCCATTTCAACCTTATTTTACCGGCAGTACGACCCCTTTTATTGCGCAGAAGTATGATGCGGTTCGAGTTGTTTTCAGATTAGATAGTGATAATTTAAGTTATGAGAAACAACTTAAAATTATTGTAAACTAAGAAAGTGTCAGAGATAAATAAAAACTTACACCAAGAAAGAAAGAGCTACGACCAGTCCACCTTAAGGATTCAAACGGTCGATAAAGACCCTATTAAGCAGTTTGATCAATGGTATTGCGAAGCGGACAGTTTTGGTGACTTCGAAGCAAATGCTATGGTTATTTCAACTGTAGGCATGGATGGAAGACCTAGTAGTCGGGTAGTTTTACTCAAAGAATATTCTAATGAAGGTTTAATATTTTTTTCAAATTATGACAGTCGTAAGGGCCGTGAAATGGCCGCAAATAATGCCGTAAGTGTTCTGTTTTTCTACGAACAAATGCAAAGGCAGATACGCATAGACGGACGGGTAGAAAAAATTTCAGAAAAGGCAAGTGATGATTATTTTAAAACAAGACCAATTGAGAGTCAATATGGTGCAATGGTTTCCCAACAAAGCCATCCTCTGGCAAGTAAGGAGGATTTGGAAAAAGAATTCCAATCCATTCTACGTAGCAAAAAAAAACCCCAACGTCCGAAACATTGGGGCGGTTATTTACTAAAACCTAGCTATTTTGAGTTTTGGCAAGGACGCCCAAACCGTTTACATGATAGAATTTATTACTCTTTCGAAAAAAATTCTTGGAATAGGGGCATTCTCTCACCCTAATACAACTAGTTATTTTTTTGCCTTTGCTTTTTTCTTCTTAGCTGGAGGGGCAGCTACAACTGCCGTTCTTTTTGGTCTTGATACTCCATAAGATCCTTTAGAAATTTTTCCTCGTTTAGTTTTTTTATCACCTCTTCCCATATTCTACAGATTTAATTTAGTTTATAAGCTTGCAAAAATAAAAAAATCCCACTAGAAACAAGTTATAGTGGGACTTAATATTTTAATAGAGTTTAAATGCTTATACTCTTGAAGATAATTCTTTACCTGGCTTGAATTTTACAACGTTCTTCGCTGCAATATTGATTTCCATTCCAGTTTGAGGGTTTCTTCCTTTTCTTGCAGCTCTATGAGTTACAGAGAAAGTGCCGAATCCAACTAAAGTTAGTTTGTCTCCTTTTGCTAAAGTTGAAGTTACTCCATCAGTTACAGCTTCTAAAGCAGCACCTGCTTGTACTTTTGTTAAACCTGCATCTTCAGCAATTTTGCTTATTAATTCACCTTTGTTCATAATATATAGTTTTAGTTAAAAAAAATTATAGCATAAAAGTAAGCTCAATTCCTTTACTGATGCGCCTTTGCGTGGATTGACCATGTGGATAATTTGTAGTTTACGGGAGTGATTAAATAAGACAAATTTCACAAAACACTGTAAATCAGTTTATTATAAAATTGTATGGTTTATAAAATTTGTGGATATATTTTGAAATTTTTTTTAAAAGTCCTAGTAAAATAGGGCTTTTTTGCCTTTTTGTCCATACTAGTTTGTAAGTTTACAATCGAAATATGAAAAATTTAAGCACAGACGATCGTTACTTACAATTTGGTAGCGGTCCAGTCATTGTATTACTTCATGGATTGTTTGGTGCTTTAAGTAATTTTGAAAAGGTAATCGAGTATTTTCAGCAAGACTATACCGTACTTTTCCCTCAACTTCCACTTTATACATCACCTTTACTGAATTCAACAGTCAGTGGAATGGTTGATTTTGTAAATGTTATTATTGAGGAAAAACAGTTTTCAAACCTACACTTGGTGGGAAATTCTTTAGGTGGGCACATTGGTTTGGTTTATGCGCTTAAGAACATGGATAAAGTTGCATCTATAACCTTAACAGGAAGCTCGGGTTTGTTTGAGAATTCTTTAGGGGATGGATATCCTAAAAAAGAAAATTACGATTACATTCGTAAAAAAACCGAATATACATTTTATGACCCCACCGTGGCATCCAAGGAATTGGTAGATGAAATATTTAATACAGTCAACGATAGAGCAAAAGCCATAAGAGTTATTGCACTTGCAAAATCTGCGCTTCGACATAATCTTCGTAAAGAATTAAATAAAATTGACATCCCTGCGAATATTATTTGGGGAGGGAACGATAATATTACTCCGCTATTCGTTGGTGAGGAATTCCAAAAATTGATTCCAAATGCCAAACTTTCAGTTATAGACAAGTGCGGCCATGCAGCGATGATGGAACATCCAGAAAGGTTTAATGCACTTTTGGATCAATTTTTGACGGATTTAAATGTAAAGAATTTAGAGTGATAGCCAAAAATGCCATTGAAGAAAGCACCCCTTACCTCCGCATTACGGATTCGGTACAGTTTGCTGTTGAACTTATGGAAGAGTTCAAACAAGAGCACCTGCCCGTGTTAAATGGGAAGGAGTTGGTTGGTGTTGTATCTGAACAGCAATTGCTAGACACCGCTGGTGTTGATCTTTTGAGTGAATTGTCATTTCCCTTGATAAAAATAGCGGTTAAAGAACATACCCATTTGTTTGATGCCATGAAGGCGGGTTTTGAAAGTAGAAGTAGTATTTTACCTGTGGTTAATAGTGAGGATAATTACATTGGACTCATCTCTCCTCGAAGTTTGCTGATAAAATTATCCGAGTTCAATTTTGCTCGAGAATCAGGAGGAATATTTGTTTTAGAAATACCCGCTCATGATTATTCTTTGGCGGAAATCTCAAGACTAGTTGAATCAAATAAAGCTTCTGTTCTTTCTATAGCCACCACAGCTATTGACGGTTCAGCCGATCTTCAAGTCACGGTTAAAGTTAATACATTAGATCTTACCTATATTATTGCTACTTTGGAAAGATACAATTATACAATTTCCAACATTTTCCATCAAGCTGAACAAATTGATCAGCTTAAAGAACGGTATGACGCACTCATGCATTATTTAAACGTTTGATTTTCATTCTACTTTCATTGAAATGATGTCTAAGTATTCTCTTATCTTTGTCTTATGCATGTAGCAGTATATGGACGAAATTTGAAGCCGAGCACAACACCGTATGTGGCGCAATTCTTTGAGCTTTTAAAAGCTAAAGGAATAAGCTATACTGTAAATAGACCATTTCATAAGCATCTACTCTCAGATCATTCTTTAACTATTGATGATTCTACTTTTACTAAAAAGAAGGAAATAACCACAGCCATTGACTTTGTTTTTAGCCTAGGGGGTGATGGAACCATGCTTGATGCGGTTAGTTGGATTGGAGATAAAGAAATTCCTGTTGTAGGTATAAATTTTGGCCGATTAGGGTTTTTGGCAAGTATTTCAATCAATGACATTGAAGATTCGCTTAATGCCATAATTAACGGAAAGCATGTTATTGACAAGCGAAACTTAATTCAATTAGAATCAAACAAAAAGCTGTTTGGCAACACTTCATTTGCTTTAAATGAGTTTACCGTGCAGCGCGTGGAAACTTCTTCTATGATAACAGTTCATACTTATTTAGATGGACAGCATTTAAATTCTTATTGGGCAGATGGCTTGATTGTCTCTACTGCCACAGGCTCGACGGGGTATTCGCTTAGCTGCGGAGGTCCTGTAATTTATCCTAATAGCAAGAACTTTGTTATTACACCAGTGTCGCCGCACAATTTAAACGTACGACCAATGGTCGTGCCAGATGACGTGGAGCTGCGTTTGCACGTAGAGGGTAGAAGTAAACGATTTTTAGCAACTTTGGATAGTCGAAATGAAACCATTGATGCTAGTTTTGAGCTTAAACTCAAGAAGGCCTCCTTCCAAGCACATTTGGTAAGGCTAAGTTCAAGTAATTTTGTGAACGCGATTAGGGAAAAATTACTTTGGGGAGAAGATTTGAGAAATTAACCTCAAACTCGATTTTTGGCATATTAATTGACGAGATAAATATAAATAATAGAAAAATGAGAAATCTACTTTTGATAAGTATGGCAATTGTTTTAATGAGCAGTTGTAAAACATTAATACCCTTCACGGAGGATTTAAAAACAAGTAATTCTTGGACGAATAATGAAGTCAAGAAAATTCAATATTACAATTCTGAGCCAATAGTTCTTAATAGACAGCTTAAGAGTAATGAAACCGGAATTGTCTCAGGAAAAATTAAGATGGTTGGTGGCAAGCAAGTAGAGGAGATTGTCATTCGCGAAGGCACTCCTGGAATTGTTTCAGCCTTACCAGATGGAATTAGAATGGCTGTCAGCTTCGAAATAGGGGATGACCATTACCTAACTTTTGGAGTGGATAAACAAAGAGGTGGACGATATTATTTACGACTGAAGGATTATGAGAAAAACAAGTTTGCTTCTGTGACATATTTTGGAAAAACTTATAATGTCAGCCCAATTGCCCTAAATGCATACTTACAAGTTAACTTGAAAAAAATAAATAAGGAAAAGTTATCCTTGCGTGTTGCCAAGGGTCGTAAGCTTTAATAAATAGTTATACATTAGTAAAAAGAGCACTCAATTGGGATGCTCTTTTTAGTTTCCATTCTATTATTGAAAGACTAGGCTTATCTTTTTGTTAAAAGGCATATATATATGTAGTGAATACGCTATATTTACACCTCTTAAATAAGATGAAATAATTAAAATAGATTTAAATGGCGGTTATAGGTACATTAAGACAAAAATTAGGCGGTATATTAATATTCGTTATTGCATTCGCAATGTTGGCCTTCATCCTAATGGATATGGGCGGACAAGGTAATGGTCCAGTAAGAGGAACGGATATAGCTGTGGTAAACGGGGAAAAGATTTCATACGCTGAGTTTGATGCGCGTTTGAAAATCAATGAGACCTTTTTGAAAAATCAGCTTCAAGGAGCGGATTTAACCGTCGCACAAAAGGAAAGTGTGCGCACAAGTACATTCAATGAAATCATTAATGATAAATTGAAAAAAGATTTGTTTGAAGATTTAGGAATTCAAGTTGCAACAGCGGAAAAGAAAGCTATGCTTTTTGATCAGGAGTTTCAACATCCAAGTATTACCTCTTCATTTACGGGAGAAAATGGTCAGTATGATGCTGCGTTGTTTAAGCAATATTTAGAAACATTAGATTTAGTCGATAAAAATTCAGGTTTAACTGCAGAAGAAAAACGTGCGCAATGGACAAATTTTGAGAAAGCAATTTATAAGGAAAGATTAGAAAAAAAGTATAATCAGTTGTTAGCGAAAAGTGCCAATGTGCCGACTTGGATGGCAGAAGCTTTATACACGAATGATAATCTTAAGGCCAATGCCGAGTTTGTTTACCTTCCATTTTCTGGTGTAGCAGATGAAGAGCTTTCTTTTTCAGATGCGGATCTAAATGCATATTTAGAGGATCATGAAAATGAGTTTAAACAAGATGCTTCTGTAAATATCAAGTATGTAGCCTTCGCTATTGCTCCATCAAGTGACGATGTTTTGAATGCAGAAAATTGGATGAACGATAAGTTCGCTCAATGGCAAATAGCTGAGGATGATTCCTTGTTTATCATGGCAAGTTCTGAAACGCGATGGGATAAAAAGTTTTATAAAGAAGGTGAGTTAACGAATGCTTTTGAAGATTCTATTTTCTCTGCTAAGGCAGGTAGTTTATTTGGCCCTTTAAAAGTGAAAGATAGTTTCGTGGCAAGCAAGTTGATTAACCGTAAACTAATTGCAGATTCTTTGAAAGTAAGACATTTACTCATTACAGGTGAAGGTTTTGCTACGCAAGAGGAAGCTTCAAATTTAATTGATAGTTTAAGAACAATAATCTTAGAAGAGGGTGTTCCATTAGCATCTTTAACTGCTAAGTATTCCCAAGATCCATCCAATGCGCAAGATGGTGGAGATTTGCAGTGGGTTCTTCCAGGTGAAATGTTAACTCCATTCAATGATGCTATATTTTATGAAATGAATGTTGGTGATGTGAAGATGGTATACACGCAATATGGTGCTCACTTTGTGGAAGTTTATGATTGGGGAACTACTTCAGAAGCAGTTAAGGTGGCCACATTAACTAAATCAATTTTTGCTAGTGAGGAAACTACAAACAGTATTTTCGCTGAATCGAGTTTGTATGCTGGAAACAACCGAACAAAGGATGCTTTTCTAGCTGGGACCGATCAAATAAAGGATGCGACAAATGTTGCAAAAACTGCAAATTCAATCGCTGGACTAGATGGAAATGCGCGAGAAATGATAAAGTGGGCTTTTGAGACGGAAGATGAAGATGTTTCTTCACCATTTATGATAGGAAATAATTTTGTTGTCGCTCTTCAAGATGGACAAACTGAAGAAGGAAAAGCTAACTTAGAAAGTGTTCGTGCAATTGTTGAGGCTGAAGTGAAGAAGGAAAAGAAAGCGCTTATGCTGAAAGAAAAACTTCTTGGGTCAGATTTAAGTGCATTAGCTTCTTCGAATGGTATAAGCATTCAAACAGCAAACGATTTATCATTTGCTAACGTTACACTGCCAAGTGTAGGAAATGAACCAAAGGTTGTGGCAACTGCTCTCGGCTTATCTTTAAATGAAGTTTCTTCTCCTATCATTGGCGAAAATGGTGTGTTTGTGCTTAAGTCGACCTTCAAAAGTGAAGTTCCTACTGCAACTGATTTAAGTGCTTATAAGCTTAGGTCAAGTTCTTTTTCATCAGGTGTTCAAGGTAGATTAACTGAAGCCTTAAGGAATGTAGCTGAAATAGAAGATAATAGCTTCGACTTTTTCTAAAGGAAAAAAATATATCTAATGGAGAATAAAGTAGCGAAAAAAGCTATTGAGACTATTGACATGCTCCAACTCATTTCGGTGAGTAATATCAAAGGTTTTGATCTAAAGCCATTCTTATATAAAGCAATCATTCTTAAAGAGAAGGATTTTAGAGATGCACTCAAAGACTACGATTTTCAGGAGTTTAAAGAAAGTCAGGTTTATATTCACTGCAGCAGTGATGCTATTATCCCTGTATGGGCGTATATGCTGCTAGCATCTTACTTAACGGATTGGGATATTCCTCATATCTTTGCACAGAACCAAGAAGAAGCAATAAACTTGTTTATCTCAGACGCTATTTCAGAACTGGATGTAAAACCATACACCAATAAGCGGGTTGTGATTAAAGGCTGTGGTGGAAAAATATCAGTGAAAGAACAAAACTATGTTAAACTAACTCAAAAACTGAAACCGGTAGTAAGAGCCATCTCTTATGGGGAAGCATGTTCTATGGTTCCAATTTCAAAAAACTAAACCATGAATTTTTTAAATAAGCTGCTGATGCCCATGTTTGTCACGCTCGTTACTTTGGTAGTGTTTAAGACAGTACTACTAAGTTTGAATGAAGATAACAAACCTAATCCCACAACAAAAATTGCAGGGATGAGTTTATTCATCAATTGTGAAGAAGCAGGGGATTCTTTGCTTGATAATGATCTAAATGCGCCTCAACGTATTAACCCCGTTAGAATTAGTGGCGATGTTTTCTTTGCTAATGAGCGAGTTCCATTAAATGATCAAGAAGTCAGAGAGCGTTTTGATCGAGAGCTATTAGTCAATACATTTTGGCATTCAAATACCATGTTAAATTATAAACTGTCTAGCAAGTACTTTGATGATATTGAGAAGATTTTGGAAGAGAATGGTGTCCCAGGAGATTTCAAGTATTTGGCCGTAGCTGAAAGTGGCTTGAGAAATGTAGTTTCACCAGCAGGCGCAGCAGGTTATTGGCAGTTTCTAAAATCAACAGGATTGGAATATGGCTTAGAAATTAACAATGAGGTGGATGAAAGATATGATTATATTAAAGCAACTTCCGCAGCATGCGATTATCTGAAAGATGCCAAAGAAAAATTTGGATCTTGGACCCTTGCTGCAGCAAGCTATAATATTGGTATGGCGAAACTTTATAAACGCTTGAATGAGCAACAGGTTTCTAACTACTATGATTTATATCTAAATTCGGAAACCTCCAGGTATGTTTTCCGAATCTTATCCTATAAAATGGTTTTTGAAAACCCGGATAAATACGGCTTTAATTTTGTCGACCGTGATTTGTATCAACCCTACCAATTTAATTCAGTAGTCGTTGAAAATTCAGTTGAAGATTTGGCTCAATTCGCTATTGATAATGGAACAAGCTACAAGATGCTTAAGGTCGTAAACCCTTGGTTGACTAGTACCAAACTGACGATTAGTGCTGGAAATAGTTACCTGATAAAAATACCTACAAGTTATGTCAATGAAGCCTTTCACGGTGCGGATTATGAAATACAAGAAGAGGAAGAATAACGATGGATTTAACTCAATTTAATTTTCATTTTTCCTTACAAATGCGATGGAATGATTTGGATGCGTTAGGACATGTCAATAATGCTTTATTTATTACCTACTTTGAAACGGCAAGAGGAAGATATATGATGGAAGCTTGCCCGGGTTGGGATTGGACAAAGCATATGTTTTTAATTGCTAATGTTCATGCTAGTTTCCATAAGGAGTTGTTGCTTACTGCTCGCAATCCATCAGTCTATGTGCGAACGTCAAAAGTTGGGAACAAGAGCTTTGAATTGAGCTATGTTATAGTTAGTGAAGGTAAAGATGGTAAGCTTGTTCATGCCTCAGGGCAGACGACTCAGGTAATGTTTGATATGCAAACAAAGCAGACCATTCAAATTCCCGATTGGATTAGAGAGCAATTGGCAGCCTATGAGGCTTAAATGATAGATTTTTCGAATACTTTTATGTGATCATCTAAGCGTTTGGTGCTACTTTTTGTAAAAGATAATCGGAGTTTTTCTTTTTCTTTAGTGGATAACTGCCAAGCTATGTTTTCCTTCCTAATCATTTGACTCACATGTTGTAAAATGATAGCAGCACTGACGGAAATATTCAAACTTTCGGTATGTCCAACCATAGGGATTTTAAGAAAAACATCCGCTTCATTCAGTACAGTTTGACTCAGCCCTCTTTTCTCAGCCCCAAAGAAAAAAACGGATTTCTTGCTTACATCAAAATCTTCAAGATTACAATCGTCCGTGTGCGGAGTTGTAGCAACAATTTGATATCCTTCCCTTCGCAAAGCACTTATCGCCTGTGTAGTGCCTTTATGCCGGTGTACATTGACCCACTTCGTTGCGCCCTTGCTCACATTTTTTGAAAACTTAAACTCGTTGATAGTCTCAATTACGTGACAGTCTTGGATGCCAAAGCAATCACATGATCGTATTACCGCGTTACTGTTATGGGGTTGATAGATGTTTTCTAGAGCTACTGCAAAATGATTGGTCCGTTGATCAATGACTTTATTTAATTGTACTTTTCGCTCATCCGTTAGGAATTGGCTCAAATAATCTAACAAGATTTTGGTCTTATCCATAGTTTGAAGATAAGTACTACAAGCTAGAATTAATAGCTAAATTAGTATTTTTCACCCGCTTGTTGATTATCGCTAATAGGTAAAACCATACTGCTTACTAATATAATTACCGCACTCATCGACGATTAAAACTTCAAAATTATTTTCTCTTTTAAGTATACTTTTATCGATGGTATAACTCATTAAGCTCTTCTTGGCGTCATACACCAAAACCACCCATTTGCCATTTAGGAATGCATCGTATGATGCTATACCTGAGAAGTTGTCACTGACTCGAAACTGTATATTCTTTTGATAAGTTAGTTGTTTCCCTTCACTTATATTAAGCGCATTTAGTCTAGGTGGAACCGTATCAATATCAATAAAGTAAGTGCCTAAACTTCTTGTCTCTCCGTGCAAAAATCCTTCACTGTATTTGCCTCCAATCGATTTTTTACGATTCTTGTAATCATAATAGGCTATTACGTACTTTTCAATTTGATTAGTATCGATAGCGTGAATTTTTAAGGAAATATCAAAGTAATCTGCCACTGGCACAGTACTATTATGAATGTCTAAGAAGGGGCCAAAAGAATTATTTACTCGCTCTTTATATTGAAAATATAGATCATTAAACAATACACCCTCATCTAAACTAATGCGAACATTATTATTCCTGAATTGATTTCGCTGGCCCAGTAAGAAATGGGCATGATACCTTTCTTCTTTGGGTTTAAAAAATTCAGCTTGCGGCTGGTATTGAAGCTTGGCTGAAATCTTCGA
>TARA_B110000483_G_scaffold3711_1_pt1 | contig 13778 bp, 14 predicted proteins | sample TARA_B110000483 | Tara Oceans TARA_B110000483 (sample SAMEA4398176) | marine metagenome | biome: Polar Biome; feature: [SRF] surface water layer (ENVO:00010504); material: water (ENVO:00002006), including particulate matter (ENVO:01000060) such as... | depth 5 m
TCCTTGTCTGTCATTTATTCTTTTATTATGTAAAATATCTATTTTTGCTGCCCCCCCCATCCTGTCCTTTACCTTGTTTTCCACCATCATCGCTACCTGAATTTCATTCGCCACCGGAATCTCACCCGCCTTCGACCCCACCGCCACCGCCACCGCCACCGGAATCTCACCCGCCTTCGCCGCCTTATATATCATTATATCATTTAAATTTTCAATTTTGCTACCTAATTCGACGAGGAATAAAGTTACTATTTCTTCATTACCTTTAAATGCTGATATTTCTTCATCTGTTAGACGTTGAAAACTAGGCATAACGCTTTTTGCTGCTTCTCTTGCTTTTTCTAATCTAGACTGAATCGCAGCTCCGCCCTGTCTCACACCAATTTTAATGGGCTTTACTTCAATGAGATTGTCATAATTAATTTCTGGGACTCCAGTATTTGAAGTATCAAGAAAAAGGTTATATTTTGTAATAAAATTTTCTTTAGAATTATCGTTATTATTTGAATCTGTATTTAATTGGTTATAAAAACCAATAGCTTGTTTTACTTCCCCGCCTAAGTCACGGTTACTATCTTGAAATGCGTTTTCTATCTTTTCTTTAAATTCCACGAAACTGCTATAGACCTTTCCGTAAGGAGTGAGTAATAAAATTTGTTCAGCTATGTCAGTAATAGCGCCGAATTCAAATAGATTCTGCCCTGAACCTGCAATTTTAGTTATTAAATGGGTTATTGTTCTCCCGGTTAACTGGCCAAACATAACCATTATATAATAATATGCACGCTTCACTACTTCGGTATCGGAACTAACCTTGTTCAGGGCGCCTTTTCCTTGTATTTTTTTTATATGTGATATATATAATTCTAAAAAACTTATACAATAATAAATAAAACCTTTTGTATCCTCGCCGTTTCCTCCTGGTTCATCTTTTTCCACTAATATCTTTAATTCAGTAACAAGACCTAGAAGTCCACCGCTAATTGTTTGCTCTAATGTCGTCATAATACTATGCATTGTATCTGTTATCGAAATAAAAGCTTCCGATATTTTATCGTTCATTATGTATATATAAAAAGTGAGCTTTTATTTATAGTTGCTTGTCCTTAAATTGTGAAAAAGTTAAATTTTTTTTATTTCCACATTTTTTGGTGCTACAATGTTCCTTCCATTCGCGTAATTTACCCTTGTAACTAAACTGATTAGATTTATCTGTCATAATTTTATAACGTCTTCTTTTAATAGAATCTGTTCTATTTTTAGTATTATATGTTTTAAAGTTCGCAAACACATCTTGTTCGCTTTTTTCTTCATTTTTGCCTTCCTTTTTTTTTTTATTATGTTCTTTTTTTGATTCTAATGCAGCAGCTTTACTTTTTTCCCACTCTTCTTTATAATTAACGCATAAAATCTTACAATCATATTTAACAGCATACTCGCGTGCTACTGTATCAAGAGTCATATATGGAATGTTTTTATCATCCGCGTAATACCAATATGACTCAGTATCTTTATTGTATGACATTACTACTGTACCATAAGGTGTTGCGCTCGTTAACTCAATATTTTTAAATGCTTCTAATTCTTCACTTGATAAACCGCGTTCATCCAATTTTTCTAAATCGGTTACAAAACTTTTGTTAAAATCAAGTATTTCTTTCTTTCTTTTTCTTCTAATAATTTCTTCGTCGGTTGGACTACAAAAAATCAAATAAGCAAAAGTGCTAATAAAACTGGTAAAAGTGCATAATGCAATAATAAATTTTAAATCAAATTCAATATAATCTATAACTATTCTATTTTTAAATTCAGTAATAATCATAATATGATTTAAACTTTTAAAATATATTTAAATTATATTATTAAATAATTACTTTAACCAAAAGTATTTTCGTTTGTATAAGTTATATATAAAACCCGTCATCGTCTTTGTATTCTTTATACAGAGAGCTCATCAATATAAAATGTGGTGGTATTATTTGTTTGCTTACTTAAATAAGCAAACGACATTATATATATTATGAACAATATATCAATAAAATTGAAACATTAATAAGTATTAAACATGCACATACGGTTCAACAAAGATACAGTTTAACAAAGATACGGTTCAAGAAATTATGGATGAACAATCATTTATTACATTTCAACAGTTTCCTGATAAAGATCTACTTGAAAGATGTGGCCATGAAATAAAAGATTTGGTAAACGAATATCCAGAAATTATTATTTCTGGAACAGCTTATCAACAAAGCAGTTGTGTTTGCTTTTTCAGCAACGAAAGTGAAAGTTACTACTATTATAATAAACAATCACCATCCAAACCAATGACAAGAACATTATCAGAATTGCTAATAATTGTAAATAAAATATATGATTCTCATTTTAATGGAATTTTGATAAACAAATATAAAAATGGCAATGACTATATTTGCGCAAATAGTTATAATGACAAGAATTGTGATTTGTCAAACGTAGTAACTATTTCATATGGAGCAACGCGTAAATTCAGAATTCGGAAAAAAGATGATAAAAAGTTTAAAACTGATTTCAAACTTATAACGAATTCAATGCTTCAAATGGGGGGAAATTTCCAACAAGAATTTACCCATGAAATACCAATTGAAAAAAGAGTTAAAACTGAAAGAATATCTTTTACTTTTAGAAAACATACAAAATAAAATTGAAATATAAATTTAAAATATAAATAATAATAATGGCGGTTGTATTTCAAAAAATTACTTCGTCTAACGCGGCTACAAATGTGTTTGTCACATTTATTAAATCGCACGTAAGTCAACCAATGTATCCAATATAAAACCCTCCTACATTCAATAGATATTTTATGGGAAATTATTCTGTTACCGAAATTCCACCACCTCCTTATTGTAATATTTGTAACAAGTATATGACTAACTCATATTGTAATAGTATTATTAAGCCAAATAAATGCCCATACAATTAATTTTGTAGAAGACGCACTCTATTACACACGCTCATAATTAATATTTTTAAACAAGGTGTTATTAATATTAAAAATAAATACATATTAATACTTTATATAGGTTAATTTTTATATTTTTATATTTTTATATTTTTATATTTTTTATATTTTTTAATAATAAACGTCATACAAATAAAAGTAAATAATATAAAGGATAAACGTAAAAACATATGTATATGAGTAAAATTATTCTATTTTCGTTTTTCTTATGTAACGTATATGCTTGGAATCCAAACAATTATCCATTTATTCCTGCTAGTGCTGATTCAACAAAAATTCGTGAAATGATTATTGAAGCGCAAGGAGAAAACAAACGAATATTAGATATTGGTTGTGGCAAAGGATATTCAACAGCTTCATCGCCGGGTTCACTTGGAATAGATAGTAGCAAACATAATATCAAGGCAGCCCAAAAACAATTTCCTAATAAAAAATTTAAACATTCACTAATTAACAATGAAAAAGACGAAAGCGAAGAATATGATGTAGTTACTAGTATGTTTTACTTAAACAATATTCCACAACATCTTAGAAAAAAAACAATTGACACAGCAATAGAAATAGCAAAAGAAAGAGTAGTGGTAGTCGATATTGACCCCGATTACCAACCCGATAAAAATATGCTAACTAAACGTATATATTTACCGGATTATATGAAAAATTGTCGAAATGATTTAATCCTATTTGATGAACAAGTTTTAGTGGATGGACTATTAACTATTTGGGTGTATAATAAAAAAGACGATATGTATAATAAAATTTTAAAGCATTCAAATAATATATATGAAAATAATGATATTCCAAGTAGCTATAATTTTTCTAATTAAAAAATTACATTAATGTTGTATAATAATAAATAATATATATTAATATATATTATGTATTTAAGCACTACGACATCTTTGATAGCATTTATAATAGGTTTATTGTCGTCCATATACTTACTAACAAATAGTAGTAATAATAAAAACGATGTTATATTTGGTATAATAACATTAACATTTAGTATTATTCAATTATTAGACATTGTTTTAAGAAACAATACAGAATGCAATATTACGAATCATATTTTTTCACTATTAGTAATTCTTGTATTATATGTTCAAGGTGTTTTATCATGTATGGCATACTTCAAATTAAATCCTGAAAATAATTTTTTTAACAAAGACACTATGAATTCGTATTATATGTTATATTCCGTTTTTACAGTATATTTATTATACTGGTTAAACACATCAAAAAGTTGTTCTTCTTTATCCGAAAAAACAAATATACTTAACTTTGGAGCATATAGTAAATTAAAAGACAACTATATATTACTTTTGACCCACTTATTTTTTGTAGGGCTGGCTGGATTAGTCCTTATTACCGAAACATATACTAAAAATTATGAAGTAATCTTAGAAAATAAATTTAAGTTTTCTTTCTTACCAATTGTTGGTATTGTTACTATTATATATGTTATGATAAACGAAGTAGAAATATTAAAAGATTTAGATTTTTCTACGAAAATTGATGAAATATCAGATTCTATTACAGAACAAAAGATGCTAATAAAGAATCCTAAAGAAAATCCTATTAATCCAATTAAAATTCTTGATTATACCGGTTCTTTTGTATCTGTTGCCAGTTTCCTTGCTACATTTATAGGGCCAATAACAATGCTTCGAATTTAATTATGTTATTTCTTGTGGTTTTTTATACCAGCAAATACCAGTTTGGTTCCTTTAATATATTTTTAGGTGCTAACAAATATTCAAATAAGCTCGTATATAAATTTTGGAATAATACCATTTTTATCATACGTTGGAAGTATTGTATTAAATCTTTCATCTGTTTTTTTCTTTGGGTTGTAATCAATTGCGCAGTGACCACAATTTACAACATTATGATATCCATATATTCTTTTTTGTAGTATATGTTCAGGTCTCTGTATTTTTGGAAAATAAGATATATATGATGTTAATCTATTAAATTCTTTGTCTTTTGTATAACTCATACCAGTATTAGCATGCAATGTTTTTGAATTCCATAATACAAAACAATTATTGGGTATTAATAATTTAACTGCATAGTCTACGTGGTAATCTCTTGGATCTGCCGGAATAAATTTATAACATTCGTCTACATCTACATTGAATGTTTTATGCGATCCCGGAACAACAATAAATCCAGCATCATCCTCATTTACCGGGAAAAAATTATAAGCGCCTTGTATTGAATATAAAGTGTCTTTTGGATTTTGATCGACGTGTAACCAAACGTCAGATTGTTGTTCGGGTGAAAAAAATACCGAAAACCCATCATAACTAACAACTAAATCCTCTGTATCATGCAATCTTTTCCATATATCTAATATGTCTGGCTGTGTTCGTAAACCCCATTGAAATTTTGAATGTCCTAATCCATAACCTGTAATCATGCCAATATCCCACGCCATTGGGCTATTTTCATATGTCCATGTTGTTTTATCTTTAAAATTAAACTTTGGGGTTACGGTATTCCAATCATAATAAAATTGTTCAAGCAATTCTGTATAACTTTTATCATCCAAAACATCCTTTATTACAACAAATCCGTATTTATCCAAATAATCTTTCCAATATATATCATCTTCAACATTAAATAATATTGGTGTATACGTTTCCATTATTAATAATATATTTAATACTATTTTTAATACTATTTTTAACACTATTTTAACACTATTTTTAACACTATTTTTAACACTAATGTTTGTGTATGTATATAAATACTTATATACATACTTTATAATTATATGACCAGTAATAACACAAATGATAATTGGATTTTTTATATAATAGCAAACAATAATTTTACATATGCGGGCGTTTCCCCCAATCCAGTAAGACGATTGCGACAACACAACGGAGAGATTTGTGGTGGCGCAAAATATACAACAAGTAAAGGGAGTGGGTGGAAACATATATGTTTAATTCATGGATTTCGCAATAAAATAGAAGCAATGCAATTCGAATGGGCAGTAAAACATATTCCTCCACGTAATGCAGGTGGTCTTAGAAATCGTATAAAAAAATTATATTTGTTATTCAATAAAGATAAATGGACGTCAAAATCACCTAACGCAAATGAAATACCATTAACTATAGAATGGTGTATTGATGATAATATTAAATCGTCTCTGGTTCCTGATATTACATTACCAAGCTACATTGATGAAAAATAAATATATTTACATAAATATATGAGTTGTTCAATATTATGTATGGTAGGTTTAGTTTTCTTGGTAGCAAATATTTACATTTCTCTTAGTGCTGACAAAACAAAACATAAACAAGAATTTTACGACACTCTTAGTGCCGAATTAAAAACAAAATATGAAAACATAGTAATCGAAAGACGCAACATATATTTTACTGGTTATGCTTATGGGCTATTATTAGCATTCATTTTAGTATTTGTTAATAAATACATGTCAAAAAAATCTAAAATGTCTCGTACAGTAAACGTTGGTATGATGGTAGGTGTAACATTGATTACTAATTATTTTTACTATATGTTATCGCCCAAAAGCGATTTAATGGTTACTCATTTAGATAAAGAAGAGCAAAGATTAGCGTGGCAAAAAATATATAAGACAATGCAATTCAACTATCACATTGGTTTAGTATTAGGTATTGTTGCGTCTGGGTTTTTCGGGGCTTCTGTATGTGCTTTCTAAATTAATTATTTTTCAAACATAAAACACATTCTTCTTTCTTTCCTATTTTCAACTCTCCAACAATAGTTCTTTTTATTTCATCAAAAGGTATATTAATTTTAACAACAACACCATCATTAATGTATTTTTGTAACAATGTATACAATTCTTTTACTGGTTCATATTGTATTGATAATCCTAAATTCGTGATTTCTTTAATAATTGTTTTTACTTGTTCTTGTCGTTCTTCTTTTGTTTTGTATTCGGATAATTTGTATTCTTTCTTTGTTTTGCTTTTTTTTCCTCGTTTTTTATTATTATTCATATTAATAAAAAACATAATTAATGTAGTTGTTCAACTATAAGAGTAAATGACCAGTCATTGTCATGTAAATTGACTAGATTGCCCTTATCATCCAATAATCTAATTCGCATTTTTTCTATTTTAACAGGTCCTGAATATATTCGAGGTACATTAACATCCATTACATCATCAATCAGTGGTTCTGGTCTTAATTTGTTAATTCCTTCTAAGGGTATGATAGATAATACATCTTTTGAAGTAGTTCCATAAACACGATGGGAAGTATTTGGTTTATCTGTATTCTTAGTTAATAATGCATTTTGTGTATACATTTGTGCTTTTGTTAATCTTTCTTGATTACTTCCTTTATTGGCACCCGTGTTAATTGCAGTTACGGACGAAGACCTATCTGTTATGCTTATTATTCCACTATTAATTTGTGTTTGATTATAATCGTTTAATTCTAATAAAAAGTATTTCGGTCCATAAGTATAAGCAGGCACATCTGTTTTTTCATTTGGTTTTAAATGTACTTGTGATAACTCGCCTGAAGCATCTATTCGTCTAAATCCTAAATTCCATCCTAAATTTTGATTAACAAACGATTCACCTACGCAACTTTTAGAACAATCAACAAGACCTTGTTTTCTATAAAAAGTCAATGAAACATCACTAGTATAAGAAACGTCTAATTTTTGTGTATATGAATCAATTGTAAATGAAAATTTATCATCTTTAGCTATTATTGCTTGTGTTAATCCCGATAAATCATAGTTTCCAGGTTCAATATTTTTACAATTAAAAGTCAAATCTGTAGAAAATCCTGTATTACCCAAATGATGATCAAATGCGTACCAAGATGTTGGTATGTGGACAGAACTTACTGTCATAGAAACCACATCTATTAATGGTTCAGAAAGATCCAGTGTAAAATCTGTATTAAATTCGCGGTCATTAAAATCAGGCGCCGTGTTTGAAACTTTTAAAATATTTTGACGATATTGGCTATCAATTAATATAACACGTCTATTTACTCTTTGTTGTTTAAGTGGGTTGTTACTATGAATCGTATTTACTCCAGTATACGCAGGCGTTTGTTGTGCCAAATTGTGATACAAATTAGCATTAAAATCCATTTGCGACGGATTAGGCATTGAATTATTATTTTTTAATTTTGTATATAATCTTGTTTTACATTCATTTATAAAAATTAGTGTTTCGTTTTTGTTTTGTATTCCTAAACTATTTGAAACAATTTGGGTTAAGTTACCAACTGAATGTTCAAGCTGGCTAATTGTATAATTTGATGGAAGTTTGAAAATTTTGTATATCTCTGAGTCCGAATATGAATTGACATTTAAATTACTAATATTCATTTATATATTTGGTATTTTATTTTTTATATATATTTTTTTTATAAATAGTTTGAAATTAAATACTAATAATCATTTTATCCTACTAATTTTGTAAATGTTAATGTCAAAGACCAGTCCATATTATTTAAATCTATTATTCTTCCAAATTCATCATGCAGCTTGATTGTTAGTTTTTGTATATTAACTGGATTAAAATATTTACGAGTTCTGTTTGAATGTCCTGTTAACCCGGCATCACGTGATGCTAAATTATGATAACCTCCACCAGCTAAATTAATTCGTGTAATAATATTATTATCTATAGTATGTGTGTTATAATTAACAATAAAATTTGGTTCAGATTGTATATTATGATCATTTATCGATAAAAAAGCATATCGTGGACTATTTATGAAACCAATCCCCTCTGAAACAGCAGCTATTGGTGTGTTCTTTTCTGTATTAGTAGCCATAATATATTCAGCGGCTCTAAATCCAAGCATCCAACCTAAGCGTGTTTGAATATTTGTAGTTGTGTCTAAATTACCATTTGAATCAATATTAAATCTTAATATGGAAATTTGTTTTCTATTCGTTTCAGATGTATTATACTGAAATGTAATTGTTTCTACATTTTCATCTGGATATGGTGTTGCAAATATAGATTTGCCCGTTATTCTATTAATTGTAAAACGAATATCTTGTCTTTCTATACTATTAGTATCCGTAACAAAATTACTATTCAGAAATACATCTGAGGTTGGGTTTTCAATTTTGGCATATACATTTGAATTATTTATTGCGCCTGGTGTAGCAAGTGTTATAGCGTCATTAATAGCGGTTTCAGCTCTTTGTCTTGATGTTGCTGAATACCACGACGTTGTATCATAATTGCCATCTACAACTTCTACTAACCATGCTGCTCTATATGGTTCAAAATTAGGTAATATATTATCATTCATATCAGTATAAGATAAACCATTTAATAGAACATCATTTATGTTAGAAACGTCGCTTATTATCAACATTTTATTATTTCCGTATGATTCGCTAATTGAATAATATGTCATTGGCATTTCAATGGCAGAGACCCGCATACTAGTTACATTTTTTTGTATTTCTTGTAGTTCAGTGCCGAAATTTGTTGATAATGTATTGTAATAATATTTACGAAATCGCGTATCTATGCTCATATCTTGTGTTATTGTTTTTTGTTGTTCGTTTGGTGGAATAATTATATTGTTATCATCATCCATTTTACGCATTATGGTAGGGGCATATAGTTCTCCACCTGCGACAGACGTATTTACTTTAAACCCGTTTACAGTATCAACAGATGTGTCAGAATTACTTTCATCATCTGTTAACATATCTTCAAATTCACTTATTAATCTCTCTTTTACTTCATTTATAAAGTGCACAAGATTCTGTTTGTTTTCGCTTTCATTAATGCTTTCAATAATATTGCTGCAATTAGTATCTATTTCTTCAACATCATTGTACTCTGAAATATTATTTTTTTCTGAATCAAATATATCTAATAATTCAGATGTGCTATAATTATCAATATTTAATTCATCATTAGTCAATGAATCCATATATATATGTTATTTGGATTTCTTTTATGTGAAAATAAATTGATTTAGAAATATTTATGTTTATAAATAAACATGGCATCGGAATGTCCTATTTGCTGCGAATATTACAACAATTCTACACGAATATTAGTAAAATGTGAATTTGGCGATTGTAATTATGAAGCTTGTAAGAGCTGTATTAGACAATACTTGTTAAGCAACGCAAGTCACCCGCATTGTATGAAGTGTAAAAAGATATACACGCTAAATTTTATGGTAATGAAATTAAATAGGTCTTGGCTTGTAAAAGAATACAAAAAACATCGCAGTTTATTTTTACTTGAACACGAAATAAGTAAATTGTCGGAAACAATGGAAATTGCCGAACACCACAACCAAGCAGACATAAAAGAGACTGAAGCAAAACAAATAAACGACAAAGTAACAAATATGCTTAATGAAATACATAAGTTAAGAGAACATCAAAATCAATGTTATCGCGCTGCATCAGTTTTAAGATCTGGGAAAAAGAAACAAGAGAAAAAAAAATTTATAATGCCGTGTCCGAATGAAAAATGTAGAGGGTTTTTGTCAACACATTATAAGTGTGGAATTTGTAATATGTATACATGCTCGAAATGTATTGAAATTATAGGGTCAAATAAATGTGATAATCATATTTGTAATGAAGATAGTATTAAATCTGCAGAACTAATTCGCAAAGAAACAAAACCTTGTCCGTCGTGTGGCACGCGCATCTCTAAAATAGATGGTTGTGATCAAATGTGGTGTACAGAATGCCATAAAGCGTTTAGTTGGAAAACTGGTAAAATAGATAATGGGGTTGTTCATAATCCTCACTTTTATCAATTTCAGAGGGAAAATGCCCGACATGTCCCAAGAACACCCGGCGACGTTGCGTGTGGAGAACAATTGTGCAATCAGCAGGATTTACGTGATATTATTGTTTATAAATTAAATTTTGCGAATTATGAAAATATTAAAACACATATTTTTGATAAACCTTCAGACCATACAAAAGATAAAATAATAGATTATGTTACTGCGGTTCACCGTGTATTAAATCACATAAGATGGGATACGCTATATTATATGAGAATAAAAAGAGTATCACTTAATAATTTTGAAAAATTGCGCATTGATTATATATTAAAAAAAATCAGTAAATCGGATATGGAAGCCGCCATATATAAAAATGATTCTCAACAATGTAAATTAACAGAACAAATACATGTATTTGAATTACTTAATACCGTAGGTATAGAAATGTTTGACGCGTTAATAAATAGCAAAAATATAGCCAATGGCGTTACGACGTTTCTTGATGAAGTATTGGCGCGTATTAACGAATTAAATAATTTGAAAAAATATTGTAATGCACAATTTTCACAAATAAGTGTAACTTATAATCAAGTAGCTCATTACATCACGGGCGACTGGGATTTAAAAACTCAACATACAAAGATAAGTGATATTAAATGTTAATTTAAAATATATTGGTAAATCTTTTATTAAACATTTTTTTAAAGTGTTTAATAAAATTTAAGTGTTTATTTTTAATAATCCATTCAGGAATTCGCAGTATACCTTGACCGCGCTTTACATGTCTATGTCCTTTAAAAAGTAATACATCTAATATTTTAATAATTTTTGTTTCTTTTTTAGTCAATTCATTTCGGTCTACCCTATATTTACTTTTGTAAATATAAAAGTTATAATTATAGTCTTTATAAATTTTAGGACGTTTATTTAAAACTAATTTATTTTTAATTACACCAATACCCATTATATTATTTTTATCGTTGTGCATTTCTAATACAAAAATATGATTATTAATTAATATTCTATTTGTGATTTTTTTTTGTAATCCATAAATACAACCATTCCAATTATTATTTTCTCTCCAATTATTATTTTCGGCCCAGGTCTCAGAATTGAACCTTGTTGTAGCTAATTCATACATATAATAATTATGTTGACTTTATAAATTTGCTTATCAATTTAATATTAATAAAATAATAATATTATGTATATGAAACCTATTTATTATATTTTTATTTTTTTTTTATTTGCTGCAAAAATTGCTTATTTGATAGTTACGGCACGTTTGTATTACACAGAGTATGAAAATCCAGATGACGATAATATAAAATTATTACTTCAACGATCTGAAAGATTATTTGCAATCAGTAGTGCTGGTATTATAGTTACATTATTAATAGATTTTGGTCATAGTTTGTTGAATGGCGAACAAACTATTAAAGTAGATAGACTTGAACAGTTTATATATTTTATATCAGGATTATTAGGTTTAACACATATGAACTGGAATTTGATATTATTCAACCATTAAGTAATTAAAGTTATAATTTTTTTTGTGTAGTTTATTAATATTGTTTACATCATCACTATCAAAATTAAAAAATTTACTAATACTTTCATCAGTTATTGGTCTATTTTTAATAAATTCATCTATTTTTAAAATATTTGGTATATAATTAAAAGCGTATTTTTCCAAATATTTCATACGATAACGGGTTGATTCATAAATATATAATGCTGTTTTTGTAGACAAAAATTCGCATATTATTTGTAAATTGTTAATATTGTTATCTAAAATAACATAATTGTCTCTGTTACATATACCATAACTTCCAGTCATGTCTATATAAGGAAATCCATACATTTTGTGTGGAAGCACCAATTTTATCTCTTTATAATAGTTACAAGGAGTATTTGAATATTTAACATCGAGAGTTGGTCTATTTTCTATATTATCTATTTTACAACTATTTATGTTTTTATATTTGTAAGTATTATTGCGCATTGGTGATAATTTAACATTTTTATGGGGCATATTTGTTTTTGTAATATCGAGATGGCCATATTTTTCAACATAATACATTATTTTGTTTATTAAATTAATACCAAACATAGGTATTGGATAGTTAGTAATTAATTTATAACTGAAATATTCTTGTTTATCATTATCAAAAATATTTATTTTTTTGTTTGATAATGTATTCTTTAATAAAAAATAACTAGTTGGCGTTTGAGCGTTTCCGTTAAATATTTTTTTTGTATCGGTATTGGAGTGACTATGTAACTTTTCGATTTTAAAATTACACATATAATCATATGCCTTTAATTTATCCGGTTTCAACCAAATACATGGGACTACCATGATAAGATTTCCATTTTCTTTTAATAGTTGTATTGATTTTTTTATAAATTCGAACCAAACAGTATTACCGTCATTTTTTTTATTTTTTTGTTTATTAGTTGGAACTTTTTTGACACCATTAATATTGTAAGGTGGATTTCCTATTACATAATCAAAGGCATAATTATCTATATGTGAAGCTATTAAAAAATCAACATTAAAAATGTTTGCCTTTAATCCAAATATTTTTTTCAATATGTTGGTGTTTTGTTCTTGTATTTCGACCATATATATCATATTTTCTATTATATGTTTCTTGCGCCGTGTTTCATTTGGTATAATATTTTTTAAACCATCAAACAACTTCCAGTATAAATAAATAGAAAAAAATCCAGTTCCGCTTCCCGGATCAAGCCATTTTGTATTTGGATTTGTAAAATGTTCTTCGTTTAATAAATTTAACATTTTCTCTATTAATGAATATGGTGTAAAAATTTCCCCATATTGTTCCTTTTTCTCTTTTGAGTAATTAATAATTTGTTTATTTGTTCTAATTATTGACATATAATATTATTTATGTTAATAATTTCTAAAAAATAATTTAAAAAAATAAAAATGTGTTGTTATTTAATTATATTTATTTAATTATATTTATTTAATTATATTTATTTA
>TARA_B110000483_G_scaffold229669_1_pt1 | contig 13746 bp, 8 predicted proteins | sample TARA_B110000483 | Tara Oceans TARA_B110000483 (sample SAMEA4398176) | marine metagenome | biome: Polar Biome; feature: [SRF] surface water layer (ENVO:00010504); material: water (ENVO:00002006), including particulate matter (ENVO:01000060) such as... | depth 5 m
TATTGAGTCGTCGGGTGGCTCTTTGATTATCAATGACGACCCTCATTTGGCAAAAGAGGTTAACGCTCGAGGCGTACATATTGGACGGGAGGACATGGATCTTGAGGCAGTAAGAGATATTCTTGGTTCCAAAAAAATAATCGGGGTGTCATGTTACGATAATCTACAAATAGCACTTGAGATGCAAAAAAGAGGCGCTGATTATGTCGCTTTCGGAGCGTTTTTTCCTTCAGTATCGAAGTCAATAGTAACGCCGGTTTCGGCAGATATTCTTGGGTTGGCGAGCGCGAACGGAATTAAAATCCCTGTTGTAGCTATTGGTGGGATCACCCTCGACAACGCTGCACAATTATTGGCTCAAGGGTCATCGGCCTTGGCTGTCATTAATGGTTTATTCGGGGCGGTTGATGTGGTGTCTCGAGCGCAAGAATGGATAAGCTTTGTAAATTTAAATCAAATTCACATTTAGGTCAAAAGGGTAGTGTATGTCGTCGAGTAATTTGTTGTCGTTTGAGCGTGCGAAAGAAGTAATTCCAGGAGGAGTCAATTCTCCAGTTCGAGCATTTGGGTCTGTTGGAGGCACGCCTAAAACGATTGTAAGAGGTGAGGGAAGCAGGATCTTTGATGCGGATGGAAACGCGTATATTGATTACGTAGGCTCGTGGGGGCCAATGATCGCCGGACACGCGCACCCCTCGATTGTGAGTGCTGTAAAAGAGGCTGCAGAAAAAGGACTAAGTTTTGGTGCTCCGACACCGGGAGAGGTGACCTTGGCGGAACGTCTTATCGAAGCGCTTCCTTCGATGGAGCAAGTGCGGTTGGTAAGCTCTGGTACAGAGGCAACGATGAGCGCGATAAGGCTCGCTCGCGGCTACACTGAAAGGCCTAAAATCATTAAGTTTGAGGGGTGTTACCACGGCCATTCAGATTCGTTGCTAGTTAAAGCCGGCTCCGGAGCTTTAACGTTTGGCCAGCCGAGTTCGGCCGGGGTTCCACCAGAATTGGTGGCGCAAACAGTTGTTCTCGATTACAACAAGGTGAATACGCTTGAGGAAACCTTTGCTCAGATAGGTCATGAAGTTGCGGCGGTTATTATTGAACCAATTGCGGGCAATATGAACCTTGTGATGGGTGGTGTGCAATTCTTAGAGCGAGTCCGTGAGCTATGCACGCAACATGGAGCATTGTTGATTTTTGATGAGGTCATGACGGGCTTTAGGGTGGGCCCTAAAGGAGCTCAGGGGCTGTATGGCATTAATCCCGACATCACCACTCTGGGCAAGGTGATCGGTGGTGGTTTGCCCATGGGAGCTTTTGGAGGTCGACGTGAGGTAATGCAAAAATTAGCGCCAACTGGGCCGGTATATCAGGCCGGTACATTATCTGGCAATCCGGTTTCGGTGGCTGCAGGATTGGCGACCTTAGATTTAATAAGCCAAGAGGGTTTTTTTGAGTCGCTTGAAGCGAAGACATTTCAGTTGGTTGACGGAATGGCAGAGCGCGCAAAGTCAGCTACTATTCCATTCTGTGCCAATAATGTTGGTGGCATGTTTGGTATGTACTTCACTGAGCAAGTGCCAAAAACTTATGATGCCGTGATGGGTTGTGACCGAGAACGTTTTAATCGTTTTTTTCATGCCATGCTTGAGCGAGGTGTTAACTTGGCACCGTCGGCATTTGAAGCCGGATTTGTGTCTTCCGCGCATACTGATCAAGACATTCAGGCAACGCTGGATGTCGCTGAGGAAGCGTTTAAAGTGTGCCGATAACAAATGGTGATTTAAAAGCTCTATTTGTGAAGCCTTTTTGTTGAATAGCATATTGGCCTCTTGTTTGATTTTAGGGAACATGAAGAGGCATTGGTGGTAACAAATACGCAGTAATAGCTATTTTTTGGGTGATTCTGTGGTCGTTAAGTTATGATGCACGCCTAAATTTTATCCGTGATCTTGCCTATGTCTCTAGTTGTCCAAAATGCCGAGTATTGGAAGTCTTTTGAGAAATATCATCAAATTCCTGATGATGATTGTGGCGAAGTAGTATTTGCTGGGCGTTCGAATGCGGGTAAATCGAGTGCGATTAACGTAATTACGAACCAAAAGAAACTTGCTCATACTAGTAAGTTACCTGGTCGAACGCGACTACTCAATTTCTTTAAGGTAACTGAGGATCGATTTATAGTTGACTTGCCGGGATATGGTTACGCAAGGGTCTCGGAGGCTATGAGGAATGCGTGGGCGAGAGAGCTCACCACGTATCTTTCCAAAAGGCACCAGATTCGAGGGTTATTCGCAGTGATGGATATTCGCCATGCGCCAACAGTGCTTGATGAGCAGCTTGTTGAGTGGTTTTCCATGACGGGCAAGCCGATCCACGTACTGCTTACTAAATCCGATAAGCTTATTCGGAGTGAGGTTCAGAAGAAGTTAGGAGAGGTATCCGATATACTTGTGGGCCAATATGCGCAAGTTACTGTGCAGGTTTTTTCAAGCCTGAATAGGGCGGGTTTAGATGAAGCTCGAGCTAAACTAATTGAGTGGTTAAGTTAAGCTTGCGTTTCGAGCCTAATTTAATTACGCTTTTTGGAGGTTAAAGGTGGGTGTAAACATATTAGGTCGCTTTCCTCATCGTCGAATGAGGCGAAACAGGAGCGATGAGTTTTCGCGAAGGCTTATTCGTGAGAATCGTTTAAGTGTTGATGATCTCATTTATCCGGTATTTTTGTTTGAGGGTAAAAATAAAACTCAGACGATTGAATCAATGCCTGGAGTTATGCGTTATACCCCGGATCTCATACTAAAAATTGCAGAACAATGTGTTGCGTTGAGCATACCTGCGATTGCGCTGTTCCCCGTGATAGATCAGGAGCTTAAAACGCCGTTAGCAGAGGGGGCCTACTCTGAACAAGGTTTGGTACCTAGAGTGGTTGCTTCACTTAAACGTAATTTCCCGGAATTGGGGGTGATTACTGATGTTGCACTTGATCCATACACGAGCCATGGCCAAGATGGTTTGCTCGACGAGGCGGGTTATGTGCTGAATGACGAAACTGTTGAGGTTCTGATTCAACAGGCACTATGCCAAGCCGCTGCTGGAGTTGATGTTTTAGCCCCTTCTGACATGATGGATGGCCGTATTGGAGCTATTCGGCAGGCGCTCGACAAAAATGGATTTGATCGAGTGCGGATACTCGCTTATGCGGCGAAATTTGCTTCGAGTTTTTATGGACCATTTAGGGACGCGGTCGGTTCATCGACCAATTTAGGTAAAAGTAACAAGGAAACATATCAAATAGATCCTGCTAATTCGGATGAGGCCCTTTGTGAGGTTGGTTTGGACTTGGAAGAAGGTGCTGATATGGTAATGGTTAAACCCGGTTTGCCTTACTTAGACATTATCGCTCGAGTAAAGCACCAGTTCGGTGTTCCAACGTTTGCGTACCAAGTAAGTGGTGAGTACGCCATGTTAAAGGCAGCTTTTGCCAATGGTTGGTTGGATGAGAACTCCTGCATGATGGAGGCGTTGCTATCATTTAAACGAGCCGGTGCGGACGGGGTATTAACTTATTTTGCACTGGATGCTGCAAAGGTTATTTTGGCAGCCAAATAATTTGGTCTGGCATTGAGTCCTAGAACAAGATTCCCGAATTCTTGCTCGGCGCATTTTCATCGTAGAAGTATTCTAGGACCCCATCGTTGTCTGTGGGCAATCCTGTCGTCGGATCAATTAGTACTGACCTGATACCTTCGGGTGGTGTAGGAGGTCGTTCTTTGGGAATTTCCTTGAGCGCCACTTTCATGTAGTCAATCCAGATCGGTAATGCAGCTTTTGAACCAGTTTCTTTATCACCTAGCGGCTCGGGTTGGTCCTTGCCAACCCAAGTAATGGCAACGATACGGCGTTGAAAGCCGGCGAACCAAGCATCAATGTTGTCATTTGTGGTCCCAGTTTTGCCTGCTAGATCTTTACGACCCAACGATTTTGCACGAATGCCGGTCCCATTTTGAATAACGCCCTGCAAAAGAGAATTCATGGTGAATACATTTCGTGCATTAATCACTCGATCTGACGTTGTTTTTATTTTTCTTGATTTCCGTTTGAATAATGGATTGCCTTCGATGTCCTCGATGCGTGTAATGAAGTGAGGTTCTACTAAATAACCACCGTTAGCAAAAACGGCATAACCCCGAGCCATTTCTAGCGGGGTAGTGGAGCCAGCTCCCAATGCCATAGTCAGGTAGGGTGGATGATGTTTCGGGTTAAATCCGAATCGACTTAAAAAACTGCGGGCGTAGTTTGGCGTTATGGCCTGCAGTATGCGAATGGCTACCAAGTTTTTAGATTTGGCTAACGCGTAACGAAGGTTTATTGGGCCAGCGAATTCTCCGCCGTAATTTTGTGGGTCCCAAGGCTGAAAGCCAGTTTGGCTCTCATCGATTTCAAAGGGAGCATCGTCAATAATTGTCCCTGGAGTGAATCCGCGTTCCAGGGCCGCGGAGTAAATAAAAGGCTTAAAACTAGATCCTGGTTGCCTTTTAGCTTGCGTTACATGATTAAATTTATTTCGGTAGAAATTGTACCCACCTACGAGGGCATGAATCGCGCCAGTGTCGGAATCAATTGATACAACTGCGCCCTCGGCAGCGGGTAGTTGGCTCAGAAGCCAGAACCCAATCTTATTTTTACGGACATAAATCAGGTCGCCTTTTTCTAATGGTGAAACTGATTCAGACCCAACTAAGAGGTCCAATGAGCCGAATTGTGTTCCCTTGTCACTTAATGTGATTAAACCAACACCTTTGGTGTAAGCCTCAATCGTAGATTGCGTTATATCAATGACAACTGCGGGAGTTAGGTCCTCAACTTTTTCTAGGTCATGCAGAAGCTCTTCAAGCGCTTCATCATCTATTTTCGCCGGCATATCAGTTGTTGCTATTGATCCTCGATATCCCTCCCGTTGGTCGTGTGCTTCCAACCCCTTTTTCAATGCTTGGAATCCGGCTTCTTGGTGCTTGACTGAAAGCGTGGTGTGGACATTCAATCCCCTTGTATAAGCCTCTTTGCCGTATTGTTCCGTTAATGCCCGCCGAACCATTTCAACGAAAAACTCAGCGTGTCTGCTGGGGTTTAAGCGCGCAGAAGAAAGTTCAAGCTTTGCGGTTTTCGCTACTTCCAATTCTTTATCTGATATGAAACTTAAGCCAAACATCCGATTGAGTACATATGTTTGTCTCTGTTTGGCGCGTTTAAGATTTACTACGGGGTTATATTTTGATGGTGCTTTGGGAAGTCCTGCCAGCATAGATATTTCTGCCAATGAAGCTTGTGACAGGGGTTTGCCAAAGTAAATCTTAGAGGCGGCGGCAAACCCGAAGGCACGCTGCCCCAAGTAAATTTGATTTATGTAGAGCTCAAGGATTTGGTTTTTCGTAAGATTACGCTCAATTTTTATAGCTAAAAGGGCTTCATTGAATTTCCGAGTGAATGTTTTTTCTGACGAAAGGAAGAAATTACGCGCTACTTGCATGGTAATCGTACTTGCGCCTTGTCTCGCGCCTCGTGCCGAGAGGTTAGCTATCGCGGCTCTACCAATTCCGAAAAAGTCAATGCCGTGATGCTCCAAAAAATGCTCATCCTCCGCTGCAATAATGGCATTTTTTAGGAGCTCAGGGACCGAACTGATACCAATAAACTCTCGATGCTCTTGTCCAAATTCGCCAATCAGGACCCCCTCTCGACTATAAATTCGAAGCGGTAGTTTGGGCTGGTAGTTTGTTAGTGCAGTTACAGGGGGCAGCTGAGGGTAGGCGGCGACGAAAGCGAAGGTCGCAACAAGAATGCTTATAACCCCAAGACTGAAGCAAAGCAGTAGGAATTTAGAGAATAGGCTACTTAAACGCATTGAAGCTCGTTTGGTTTGATCTCAATACTACAGATTATAGTACGCAGTGCTTCTAAGGTGGGTCTATTTATTTTTAATTGTGTTGATATAAAAAATCACAAGAATTAGTACAGCCGATTAGTTAGCGGTTAGAATTTAACAATGGAAAAAGTAAACGATTATGACCATACATCCGAAGTGCCATTGAGCTCTTTTAAAGGTAATATTTACCTCGTAGGGATGATGGGTGCTGGAAAAACATCTGTAGGACGACTGCTTGCAAAGCGCGCTCGAAAGAGCTTTTTTGATTCGGACCAGGTCATCGAAGAGCGAACGGGTGTGTCCATTGCGACAATCTTTCATCATGAAGGTGAGGAAGGCTTCCGTGCGCGGGAGCAAGCAGTGATCTCAGACCTTACGGCGTTGGACAATATTGTATTGGCTACGGGCGGTGGAGCCACTATCTTGGAAGACAATCGAAAGTCATTGGGTTCGACGGGTTTCGTTGTCTACTTGAAGGCTCAGGTTGAGGATTTATGGAAGAGAACGCAAACAGATAAAAATCGACCCCTCTTGGATACAGAGAATCCTCTGGAAAGACTCAAAGACTTATTTCGAGTCAGAGATCCAATCTATACTGCAATAGCAGATTTAGTGGTCGAAACGGGCGAACCGAATCTTCAGACATTTTTAAATAGACTAGAACACGAACTCATCAACGCTCGAGCGCAATGAGACGGGTTGGTAACTGAGGTTATGAGAAATAGGCAGATCAATGTGGGGCTTGGAACCCGAACGTATCCGATTTTTATTGGGCGGGACTCCTTTCGAAATGGAGAGTTGGTTGATTCGTTTGAATTACGAAGCAGGCGTTACGTTGTGGTTACAAATGATGTGGTGGGCCCTCTTTATTTTGAGCGTGTCGCCAAATTTTTTTCTAACGCGGGAGCTGCGATTGATCAAGTCATTATTCCAGACGGAGAGCGATTTAAGACGCAAAAGACGCTCAGTTCAATTTACGATCAGTTGATAGAAAAACGGGTCGATCGATCGACCACTATAGTCGCGCTAGGTGGCGGGGTTGTAGGTGATGTGGCAGGATTCGCAGCTGCCACATATCAGCGAGGGGTTCCTTTAGTGCAAATTCCCACGACATTGCTGGCGCAGGTTGACTCCTCCGTTGGTGGCAAGACCGCAATCAATCATCCTGCTGGAAAAAATATGATTGGTTCTTTTTATCAGCCTCAAGCTGTTCTCATTGACTTAGAGATGTTGCAAAGCTTGCCTGAGCGAGAATTCAAGGCGGGGTTAGCTGAAGTCGTTAAGTATGGGGCTATTATGGATGCCGCCTTCTTTCTTTGGCTCGAACAAAATGTGACCCTACTTATGAAACGAGATTTGGATGCGTTGGGTTATGCGGTAGAGCAGTGTTGTAAGAGTAAGGCGAAGGTTGTTGAGGATGACGAGACCGAATCAGGGTCAAGAGCACTATTGAATTTTGGGCATACTTTCGGTCATGCGATTGAGGCCGGCCTCGGTTATGGGACATGGCTTCATGGAGAGGCTGTTGCAGTTGGCATATTGCTGGCATCGCGATTGTCGGTGTTAATGGGGACTTTGACTCAATCGGATTGGAATCGTATACAGCAGTTGTTGAGTGGGCTTGGGTTGCCGGTCGATGCGCCTGATTTAGGTCGAGATCGTTACTTAGAGCTGATGGGGTATGACAAAAAAGTGCTCGATGGCAAATTGCGTTTAATTTTATTGAAAAGTTTGGGCAAGGCCTACGTTACTGGAGATTTCCCCAAGGATCTGCTTGTTGAAGTGCTCGACGGAGTAGGGCGCTAATCATGTCAGTTGAGTTGCTTGCCAGCTATGCGGTCCCTATGAATGCTACTTTGGGTCGTCGATTCGATGAGGAGAAAGCCTTCGGTCGCACGGAATTTCAAAGAGATCGAGATCGAATTATTCATTCAACGGCCTTCCGTAGGCTCGAGTATAAGACCCAGGTTTTTGTGAATCATGAAGGAGATCATTTTAGAACGCGATTAACTCATAGTTTAGAGGTTGCCCAGATCGCACGATCTATTGCAACTAACCTTAGATTAAACGTTGATCTCGTCGAAGCAATTGCGTTAGCTCATGATTTAGGCCACACGCCATTTGGTCATAGCGGTCAGGACGCATTAAATGAGAGCATGAGAGAATATGGTGGGTTTGAACATAATCTTCAGTCTTTGAGAGTCGTCGACCATTTGGAGTATAGGTATGCTCAGTTCGATGGTTTAAATTTGTGTTTTGAGACGAGAGAGGGAATTTTGAAGCATTGTTCGTTAAATAATGCCAAAGATCTCGGGGAAATTGGAGTGCGGTTTATCGAGAACCGCCGGGCCTCTCTGGAGGCTCAGTTAGCGAATATGGCGGATAGCCTTGCTTACAATAACCACGATATTGACGACGGGTTGCGATCTGGTTTGCTTGACCTCCAGCATATGAGCGGACTTCCAATTTTTGGGGAACATTTAAATGCTGTTGCGCACGAGTACCCGAGTATTGATGTGGAGCGCAAAGCCAGTGAGGCCATTAGACGTACGGTGAACAGTTTTGTTATTGATCTCACACATGAGAGTGAGCGTCGAATTCAAGAAGCTAACCCATCTACTTTGGACGACATCCGTTCGCTGCCGGCATTGATTTGCTTCAGTGAGGGAATGGAGTTTAAGCATCGGGAATTGCAGCGGTATTTGCATCAACATCTGTATCGTCATTACAAAGTTCAAAGAATGGCTGATAAAGCTAAGCGAGTGGTTCAGGGCTTATTTAAGGCTTTTAATGACGATGTTGGGCTTCTGCCTCCTCGTTATCAAATTCAGGCTAAGACCGATACCCCTAGAGCCATTGCAGATTACATTGCCGGAATGACGGATAGATATGCAATGAAGGAGTATCGACAGTTGTTCCACGTGGATAGTTTCTAAGCAAAATCTCCTTATATTGATCAAATACCCTGTATCGCGGTAAACTAGGATGTTTTGTTTAAATCCGGTGCTGAGCCGGATTTGTTGTCTTTGGGGATATTTTTTAAGTTTTCGGAGTCTTACTGCAAGAATTAAAGATTTAGAGAGAGGCAAGATTGTGACTAAGTTTGTAAAACCTGTTGCCCAAGGGCTTTATAACCCGGGCAACGAGCATGATGCGTGTGGGGTTGGCTTTGTAGCTCACATCAAAGGAGGCAGAAGTCACAGTATTGTGCAAAAAGGGTTGGAGGTTTTAGATAACTTGACCCATCGTGGTGCAACTGGCTTTGATTCGTTGTTAGGTGATGGGGCGGGCATCTTAGTGCAAATTCCTGATGAGTTTTTTCGGGGTCTGTCAGGTTTGGGGTTCGAATTGCCGCCCATTGGTGCCTACGGCGTAGGCATGGTGTTTTTGCCTCAAAATGAGGCTGTCCGATCAAATATAGAGCGTCTTCTAGAGGATTTCACTCAGGCTGAGGGCCAGGATGTACTTGGATGGCGAGATGTTCCCGTTGATAATTCGGGAATCAGTCAAACTGCGAGAGATGTGGAACCAGTAGTGCGTCAAATTTTTGTTGGCCGTGGTGGGAATTGCACAAGTGTTCAGGACTTTGAAAGAAAGCTTTTTGTGATTCGAAAGCAAGTTGAACATGGAGCTGCTGCGTCATATGAGGTCGGAGCGGGTGGTTTCTATTTCCCATCGATGTCTGCTAGAACAATTATCTACAAGGGGATGCTGCTAGCGAGCCAAGTTGGCGATTATTATTTAGACCTTTTAGACTCAACATTCACATCCGCTTTAGCTTTGGTTCATCAACGCTTTTCTACAAATACCTTCCCAAGCTGGGAGCTTGCGCATCCATTTAGGATGATCGGGCACAATGGCGAGTTCAATACACTGCGTGGGAATGTCAACTGGATGAAGGCGCGACAGCAAGCCTTAACTTCGCCAGTCATGGGAGAGGATCTTGCCAAATTATGGCCCCTGATTGAGGACGGGCAGTCTGATTCCGCTAGTTTTGATAACGCACTCGAGTTGCTCGTTTTGGCCGGGTATACGCCAGCACAGGCGATGATGTTATTGATCCCGGAAGCATGGTCTGGTAACGCGCTTATGAGTCCGGAGCGTAAAGATTTCTTTGAGTACCATGCGCCGGTCATGGAGCCTTGGGATGGCCCCGCGGCGGTAGCCTTTACTGATGGTATTCAGATAGGCGCCACTTTGGATCGTAATGGCCTGAGACCTGCTCGCTATGTCGTCACGAAAGATGACTTAGTTATCTTGGCGTCTGAGGTTGGGGTTTTACCGATTAACGAAGAGAACATAGCTCACAAGTGGCGCTTGGAACCAGGGAAGATGTTGTTGATCGACACAGATCAGGGACGCATTATTGGTGACGAGGAAATTAAAGAAACTTTGATCGCTGAGCGAGATTATGGTGCACTTTTGCGCGAGTCGGTAGTGAGCCTCACAGACCTGCATTCCGATAAGGCTGCAAGTGTGCCCAGAGATGCTCCGGGGCTACTGGATCTTCAACAGTCTTTTGGCTTTACCCAAGAAGATATTAAGTTTGTTTTGATGCCAATGGCGGAGTTAGGTCAGGAAGCAACGGCATCAATGGGGAATGACTCCCCGCTTGCCGTTTTGTCTGACAAAAATAAGTCCCTCTACAGTTATTTCAAGCAGTTGTTTGCGCAAGTTACAAATCCACCGGTCGACCCGATTCGCGAAGAGTTGGTAATGTCTTTAATCTCTTATATTGGCCCTAAGCCTAATTTACTCGGAGTCGATTATGCGACAGTAACAAAGCGGCTTGAAGTCGCCCAACCGATCTTAGCCTCCGAGGATTATGAGGCGCTCCTTAATATCGGGCAGAGCACTGGCGGAGACTTTGATAGCGAGACCATTGATACGACGTTTACCCGAGATGATGGTCCAGATGGAATGGAACGCGCATTACAAGCGATTTGCGATCAAGCCGAACGTGCTGTTCACAATGGTAAGACGATATTGATTTTGACCGACAGGGCGGTGAGTCCGGTAAGAGTCGCGATCCCAGCTTTATTAGCAACGAGTGGAGTACATCATCATTTGGTGCGAAGTGGTTTGCGCACGAAGACCGGTCTTGTTGTTAGTACGGGCTCAGCGCGCGAGGTGCACCATTTTGCCCTACTCGCCGGCTATGGCGCGGAAGCGATCCACCCCTGGTTGACGATGGAGACACTTGCGGCGATATCGGATGAACTCAAACAGGATTCCGACACAAATCAAAAAAACTTTATCAAAGCGGTTGGCAAAGGCTTGAATAAGGTTATGTCAAAAATGGGCATCTCAACTTACCAGTCCTACTGCGGCGCTCAAATTTTCGAGGCTATTGGCTTAAATACTCAGTTCATTGAGCGATTTTTTACAGGAACGTCGAGTAATGTTGAAGGCATTGGGTTGCAGGAGATTGCTGAGGAATCTATTAAGGAACACTTAAGGGCATTCAGCGAAAAAGATCCAACTTTAATATCAGCGCTTGATGCAGGGGGTGAGTATGCTTTCCGTGTGCGTGGTGAAGCGCACATGTGGACACCGGATTCTATTGCGACACTCCAGCGTGCAACAAGAACTAATGAATATTCTACTTATAAGGATTATGCCCAGATGATCAACGAGCAAAGTCGGCGACATATGACTTTGCGTGGACTCTTTGAGATAAAGCCTTTGTCAGGTCCGATTTCAATAGATGAGGTAGAGCCTTGGACTGAGCTTGTTAAGCGTTTTGCTACGGGGGCTATGTCATTGGGCTCAATTTCGACTGAAGCCCACGCCACACTTGCGATTGCGATGAATCGTATTGGGGGTAAGTCAAATACTGGTGAAGGGGGAGAGGATCCCGGGCGATTTGAAATAGTGAAATCCAAAACGAGTATAAAGAATGTTTTGGGTTCCGTTGTTGTGGCTGATGTTGATCTTGAAGAGGGAGATTCACTTCGTTCTAAAATCAAGCAAGTTGCGTCAGGCCGATTCGGCGTCACAGCGGAATATCTTGCGAATGCTGATCAAATTCAGATTAAGGTCGCTCAAGGGGCAAAGCCTGGTGAGGGAGGACAGTTGCCTGGACATAAAGTCTCACAATATATAGCGAAGCTTAGATTTTCAGTTCCAGGAGTAGGGCTTATTTCGCCGCCACCGCATCACGATATATATTCGATTGAGGACTTGGCGCAGTTAATCCATGACCTTAAAAATGCAAATCCTAAAGCTTCGATCAGCGTCAAACTTGTTTCTGAGATCGGAGTTGGCACAGTAGCTGCTGGTGTTTCTAAGGCGAAATCAGATCACATTGTCATTGCTGGACACGATGGTGGCACGGGGGCGTCTCCAATGTCGTCGATTAAGCACGCAGGTTCCCCATGGGAGCTGGGTTTGTCTGAAACTCAGCAAACTTTAGTGCTTAATCAGCTTCGAGGTCGTGTTGTTGTGCAAGTAGATGGCCAAATGAAGACCGGTAGAGATGTGATCATAGGAGCCTTGCTCGGAGCTGATGAGTTCGGATTTGCGACAGCGCCTTTAGTCGTAGAGGGCTGTATCATGATGCGCAAATGCCACCTAAATACGTGCCCAGTGGGTATCGCAACTCAGGATCCAGTCTTGAGGAAGAAATTTTCAGGAAAACCCGAACATGTGATCAATTTTTTCCATTTTGTAGCACAGGAAATGAGAGAGATCATGGCCGAGATGGGCGTACGTAGCCTTAATGAACTTATCGGGCGATCTGATTTACTTGATACCAAGCAAGGAGTCGAACATTGGAAAGCAAAAGGGTTAGATTTCTCTAAGATTTTTTATCGACCGGATATGCCTGATGAAGTGGCTAGACGTCACCTCGAGAGCCAAGACCATGGCCTGGAAAAAGCGTTAGATAATGTTTTGATTGATAAAGCCAAGAGCGCGTTAGAGAGTCAAGCCCCTGTTCAAATCCTGAGCGAGGTGATTAACGCAAATCGAAGCGTGGGCGGCATGCTGTCTAATCAAGTGGCAAGTCGATACGGACATGCTGGATTGCCGGATGAAACTGTGGCTGTGAATTTCGAAGGTACAGCGGGCCAAAGTTTTGGGGTGTTTTTGGCTCACGGTATCACATTTAATCTTAAGGGTGATGCTAACGATTATGTAGGTAAAGGCCTTTCGGGTGGACGTATTGTGATACATCCTTCTGAGAAGTTTTCTGGCGTTTCCCATCAAAATATTATCGTTGGCAATACCGTGCTTTATGGTGCCGTAGAGGGAGAGGCCTATTTTTCGGGTGTCGCGGGAGAGCGGTTTGCAGTTAGGAATAGTGGTGCACAGGCAGTTGTAGAAGGTGTTGGCGATCATTGTTGTGAGTATATGACGGGTGGTACCGTTGTGGTGTTGGGTGACACGGGGCGAAACTTTGCTGCTGGAATGAGCGGAGGGGTTGCCTACGTCTACGATCCTGAAGGTAGCTTCGATAAACGGTGTAATCATGCGATGGTTGCGCTGGAAAAAATTTACTTGGCGAGTGATCAGTCGGGCGACACGTTACATCGCAATATGCGGGATGAGGATCTATTAAAGCAGCTTGTCTCGGAGCATGAAAGGCGCACTAATAGCCCGCGCGCTAGAGAAATCTTGACTGATTGGTCTGCGGCAAGAGGTAAATTTATAAAGGTATTTCCTCACGAGTATCGTCGCGCTTTAACTGAGCTTGCTCAGAGCAATAAAAATGAACGGGAGGCAGCATAGGATGGGTAAACCAACCGGATTTATGGAGCATGGAAGGGTGAGCGAATCAAGTATTCCTGCAGATGCCCGACTTAAAAATTATAACGAGTTCG
>TARA_B110000483_G_scaffold25929_1_pt1 | contig 13646 bp, 11 predicted proteins | sample TARA_B110000483 | Tara Oceans TARA_B110000483 (sample SAMEA4398176) | marine metagenome | biome: Polar Biome; feature: [SRF] surface water layer (ENVO:00010504); material: water (ENVO:00002006), including particulate matter (ENVO:01000060) such as... | depth 5 m
GATTCAAGGAAACAGCATCACAATGGACCACATTAACTTGGTCAAAAGAGAGTAACACTTTCACAGTTAATGACCCTGATTCGATGTTAATACCTTCGCAAACATCTGTCCAAGAGGGCTTGAATAACCAAGATGGCCAATTAATGAATTGGCAATTTTCATTATCCGAAGGTCTTGCTACTGACTATATTCTAATGCAGGTTAAAACTGTGGGATTAAGGAATACAACATATACGCATCCAACTCCGATTATCATTGACAAAGAAGTTGATGTAAGAATAAAGTCCATTTCAGCAAATTTTACTAGTCAAGGCAACTACACGCTTCAAGAAAATGAAATCGTTCCTGAATTAACCAAACTAAATTTAATTGTTGATAATTATTTCACGACATCTGGAAACCAATTATTATCTGGGACAATACAAGCTCGCATCCATTTAGATATTATAGAATATAATCAAACAGAAGAAGGCAATGACATATGGGCTAATGCTACAACAGGATGGTTTTCCCTCAACATTGGTCAGGAAACAGATATTGAATATACTCTTCCAGAAAATATTTCAGGTCAATCAAGCATTTGGATAGAAGCAACAACGATGGATAATTTGATCTTGAACGTTGATGAAACCCCGCACATGTTCATTCTAAATATTGAAGTTCCAGTAATGCTATCCACAACAATTACTGATGGAGAATACATCAATAAAGACGCCAATCGATTGTACGGTATACAAATCTATAATGTTGGTGGATTCACAAATAATACAACTCAAATGTCAGTTTGGGTCGAAAATAGAGATGATGGCTATAATGGCAATCCCTTAGACGGAATTGCTCAGATTGGTGAATATCAACAACAAAACTTCTCAATTGTAAATACAGACAATATTTGGTACCTAAATATGACTGTCAATGATTCGGGCAATGCAGATCATCAAATTGTTCGCACCATGATTACTGGAGGGGATGTTTCCAACCACTCACTGCCAATGATTTCTGCAGAGGATGGTACTTCTTGGTGGATTAGTCGTGACCCTCAAAAGGCACTTATCACCGATATTACTCCACTTGGTGAAATAATTCCGAGCATTGGACAAAGACTTGAACCTACCCGGCAAATAGGCTGGAGTATCACTGCGAGTGATTCAAATGAAATGGAGGACCTTAGTGAATTCCGAATTGAATTGGGTGGAGACTCAAATCTTGGTATCAAATATTTACCACATCAGGGAATTTGTAGTTCTCTTGATGCTAGATTATTGGTCGATTCTTCAAAATGTATCGTGACTATGTCCAATGGTGAAATGACTGTTGAAATGTGGGCAATTGTTGATTGGACACTGACTGGTGCAGGATTGATCGCTGGTGAAGTTGATGTCATCGTTCGCGATTATGATGGGGCGACTCGTCAATCGCAAGCAAATCAATGGTCTCTTGAGCGAGCATTGGATGTTCAATTTCAAAGTATAATGGATATAACTGGACCCGTAAATGGCACTCTTGGTGAGAATCCCACTGTCATGGCTGGAGACCTAATTGAAATTGAAGCATCTGTTAAACATCTAATCTCAGATAAAAACTATAATGGACAATTGGGAGTAATTTGGTCCGGGAAAATCCAAAATAAAAACTGGCAAGGCGGAATGACCGCTGATGTGGTTGATGGGCAATTGTCATTATCATTCCCAACTCCAATTGAAAGTGGATTAATCCATGATGCCAAAATTAGTATTTGGGATCCGCTGGACAGCGAGAAATTACTAGAAATAGCCTTACCAGATCTCGTTGTTGATGCTGATGCACCAATGATTTTGCAGTCTCAATTGACAAGTGGAATCTCAAGATATCACCTTAACAATGTGGAAATCGGCGTTAATATAGATGAACCTCAATCTTGGAGTTCTAGTTTATCCCTTACTTGTCAAGTGAAGTCAACTGAGCAAGATTGGCAACCGGTCACTCTTTCCAGAGAATCAAGTACTATCTTTGACGGGAAAACAATGTTCGCATTTAATTTCGACTTTAGTAGTCTAGGCGACCCTTCATTATTATCAAATCAAGCGCGAATTGTTTGCTGGGCCGATGGTTATGATGATGCTGGATGGCAACTTGATTCTGAAAACGGAAATAGTCAATTATCACCGTGGCTTGAAAGCACTTTGAATAATATAGGACCGGACTTAGAATTGGGCGAAGTCAAAATCACTGGTGACACATCACCAGGTTCTAAACTATCATTAAAGGTACAATTGATTAATGGTGGAGAGAAAATACAGCAACCTTTCAATCTGAGTGTATTCATAGTTCAAGGTGATGAGAAAACGATTGCAGGTCGCCAATTATTATACGAACTAGGAGAGAATACTGCAGTTACAATGAATTCTAGAATCACCGTACCTGATGGAGAATGGACATTGCTTATTTCAGTTGATGATGAACAATTAATTTGGGAATTGGATGAAGAAAATAATATCTGGTCCAAGGATTACGATGGTACCGCTCAAGGCTTTTCAACCGCGACAATACTACTTTCCAGCAGTGCAATAATTGCACTTATTGGAGGTTTATTGTATCTCAAGAAGAGGAGTTCAGGTTTTAATGAACTGGCACATCAATCTGTGGAAGACAACTCAAAGGGTGAGCCTCCATCAATCGATAGCAGTACCAAACCAGCAGGCGGGCCTCCGGGCAAGGCTAAGCCAAAGAATGGCCCTCCTGGTAAACCAAAGCCGAAGAATGGCCCTCCTGGCGTCTCTACTTCAACAACAAGTGACACCACAGGTGCTGACCCTAGTACGGATCAAAATACACAACCTGCACAGCCTGAAATTGATTTACAAGCTACGGCTGCTGCACATTTCGGTGCCTTAGATTCACTTATTCCGCAAACAACGGAAACTGCTGAAGTAAGTTTGGACCAGATTGTGCAACCGATTTCAACCGTTGTTGTTGATTGGAACGAATTACCAGGCGGTGGAGATTATGAATATACTTCTGATGCAACTTACTACTCTGGAGAAAAGTGCGGAAAATGGTTATTGAACGACGATAAATCTTTCACTCGTATTGAATGATTAAATTTTCCATCCCTCAACTTTTTGAATGTCGGCTTGCCATGTAGTTTTTATGGGGAACGAGGATGTTGCGGATATCCGTACAGTTCTTGCGATTTGCTTTCGTGATGGGAAGCCTCTCGACGCCATAGATGTTGAACGCATCTTATCATTTGACATGGAATGGCTATCACCTGATGATGCTGAAATTGCAGTTCAATCTTTGATATCTGCAGGATGGCTATGTGGAGAAGAAAATGCACTTACCCCGAGCATCGATCTTAGCGGAATAACCGCTCCATTGGGGTGGTTTCCCCGTCCTAGTCGTTTGACAAATCCGGTTTCAATAAAATTGAATGAGCAAACAAATCAAACCATAGTCCCTGAATTAGTTGATGAAGTGAATACAATTAAGGCAATTGCTACTAAGAAAATAGAAATTGTCACCCCTCAAGAAGATACTTCAGATCCGAGGGTAAAATTAACCAAACGCCTAACCAAATTTATTGCAAAAACTTCGAAAATTGAAATTGAAGAGGTTGAACGCAGAGCCAATAGAAAGCACAAGGCTCTCGCAGTTGCTACTAACTGGATGTGCCTAGCCCTTGTAGCAAGAGAACAAGGCATCCAAATGCAAGAAATAGTAGATGCTTTGGCTATTAGATGAAGTGATTAAGATATCTTTTCAACTTCTTTTCCACGTTCGACCAGTTCAACAAGAACTGGCAATAGAATCAGAGCAAGAATAAGAGAGAAGAAAACAGTTACCGCTGTAATCAATCCGAAATCCTGTATTACTGGCATCGGCGAAAACAATAGCACTAAGAAACCAAAAGCAGTTGTCAGTGCACTTAGAATCAATGCAACTCCTGTAGTTGACAACGCTGCTCGTAAAGCATCCCAATGATTATCTTGACGTTTTAATTCAACTTCAAAACGACGCCACATGTGTATTGAATAGTCTATTCCGATACCCAACGTCAATGCGGTAACCATTACTGTTAACACATTCCATTTCAAGCCAAGTGCAGCCATTGAACCGACTACCCACAATGATGACAGTCCAACTGGGAATAGAACAATTATCGCTGGTAGTATCCTTCTAGTTAGAATCAATAATACTGCACATGATACTACCAAGGAGATCAAAGTGGATTCTAGCTGACTTTCACTTAGCCCTTCCAATACGGTCTGTAAAATCACCAAATCTCCTGTGATGTAGATTTGGCTATGTCCGCTAAGACTAGAACGAAGTGTTCCACTTTCACTCTTAGAACCAAGCATACTTTCAAGATTATCTACTACTCTCTTTGACTGTGATGATGTTGCTGCTTCTACCCGCACTTCATTTCTCAGATGAATTATATCGTCGCCTTGAAGATTAACGGTATTATGTACTCGTTCCAACCAAGTTTCACCACTCAAAGCATCTGCTATCGATTGGTTGCTGGAAAGATTTGAAAATGCAGCCCCCAAATCAATTTCACCATTGTGGTCTTTCATGTATACTTCGCCTCCAAAGACCTCCAAGTTGTAGGCTTCGCCAAAGGTTGAATCTCTCAAAATAGCATCTCTTAGCACCACATATGGTCCATCATAAGAAGGTGAAGAGGTTTTTCCGTCAGTGCCAACTACGTCGTGGTTGGATTTCAAATCTGCATGTAAACCTCGCATTTGATCTAATAAGATTTCATCATCGGGTATTACATTCTCCCCTTCCAATGGCTCCATTAAGATATATACCATCTTCCATCCAGCGCTATCATACGATGTTGATAATTCGTCTCTGACAGACATAATCGGCATATCTGAATCAATGAAATCTGCTAGGTCAAAATCTGTTTCTAAGGTAGATGCACCTGCGATGGACAAACCTGAAATGATAATTGCAACTAAAATTACAGGAACTTGATTTTTCTGTTGAATTCTTACCAATAAATTTGTGACCCGAGGCAACCTAATGGAATTCATGGATGAGTTTCTCAAGGGTGCATCAAAAATAATGTGCAAAGAACCGACGACAAGGGTGGCGGATAAGAATGCACAGACCACACCTATTGCCAATGCCAGACCAAAGGTTGCCAAAGGTGGCAAAGGTGAAATCATATTTGCCAGGAAAGCGGCTACAGTAGTTATTACTGCCAATAGCAACGGTACACTCAACCTAGTACAGGCACGAGACCATGCTTCTGCTGGGTCGGGGTATTCCTCACGAATCGCTACGTATGCTCTTTGCAAATGTATTGCATAATCGATACCCAATCCCAAAACAAGAGGCGCTACTGCAACTTCTAGTGCGCTGAATTGCGCCCCCACAACATTGAGCGTACCGTATGTCCAAATCAAGGCCGAAGATAATCCAATAAGCGGAAATATGACTCCTCTAATAGACCTAAAGGCTAGAGACAATAGTATGATTACAACCAATAATGCTAAAATAATCAAAGTTGCTAAATTATCAAATGTACCTTTGTCAATATCATGAGAAATTAAATCGAGACTAACTACGCCATATGTTAATTTAGATTGTTCGCTTAATAGTGCAAAATCATCTCTCATTTGATTTTGAAATAACTTCCTATTTTGAGCTGGCATATTTGGGTCAACTTCCAGCACCCACAAGGTGGATGAGGCAGTTGGTGTTGCGTCCCCACTACCACTATCGAGATATGAGCAGGTGGGTGAAATATCTAAATCCTGATGTAATAATGCCGAAGATGCATAGGTTGCAGCACTCAATAATTGGTCATCAGAAGTAAGGCGACATTCCACATCATCTTCCAAAATGAGGTCGATAATCTGATTCCAATTTTCAATATCTGCTAATTTAGTTCCATTTGCTTCTTCATTTAGGCCTATTTGAACAATACTAGGAGCAGCAGTCCATACTGAGATATTCTCATCTACTGATGAGTTGTTATTTCTTAATTGATCTAAATGCTGAGCCATTAATTGAAGATTTTCAAGATCTAGGATATTGCCTCCATCATCAGCGGTCACATGGACAAATAATGGTCTTGTTTCATTGGGAAAAAAGGCATGGATTCTATCATGTGCATCTTGGCTTTCAGAATCAGGTGCAAACTCAGATAAATCGGTTTTAAATGTTGGAGGAGAAAGAACTAGATTAGCCGCTAATGCAATTGTCAGTAGACCTGCTACAATCAAAAATGGAATCGCGCTACGACGGATATAATGTGACACGCTCGCCACTTTTGCCTCCATCTCATCAGCATCCATTGAATCGTCCAATGCATGAGGGTTCAAAAGAGAGATGGTGACAAGATTATTGAAACAATTGGTTTTGACGGTTTCTAATCTATCCAATATTGGCTATTGATTAGTTGTAATCAGGATTATTTTAACAACATTCAATCCACAAGGTTCAAAGGAGAAGCCTCGTAGGCCGGATTGGTTATCATGCCGGTTAAGTTACTACTCCGCGAAAAAAATGAACTGCGACTTCGTATCATTGGAGAGAGCCATACTGCTCTACAAATGCTACGTGAGCGAATTAACAGTCACGACAAAGTCGAATATGCAAACTACTTCCCAGGTCACCCACAGTTGGATGACCCAGAATTCTACATCCGTACTATCGGAAAGAATAATGCAGAAAAGATCCTTACGGAGATTGTCAAATCTCTATCTAGTGAATATGATTCATTAAGCCTCTAAGTGAGGTGATTTTTTGAGCGATAAAGATCCATTGGCCCAAGCCATTGGCCTTGAAGGATTTGCTACAAAAACCTCTGGAATTGGTGGCGTTCTTAAAGCAAGAGTCAGTGATTTTAGAGTTGATGAGATCTCTACTACTATTAAATTAGACAACAAAGGACGATTTACAGTTGCAAAAATCACTTTAACAAATTGGGAGACGAATCGCTTCTGTACAAATCTTGCTAGAGAACTAAAAATTCCTCGCAATAGAATCTTTTTCGCTGGAACTAAAGACAAAAGAGCTGTTACCAGCCAATTATTTGTGATCGACGCACCTCAAAAGAAGGTGCAGGACTTAGTAATTCCAGATGTATTAATTCAGGTATTAGGTCGAACTCATCAAAAAATAGGCTTGGGCAATCACAAAGGAAATCGTTTCACCATAGTAATTCGAGGTTGTTCCAATTCGGATGGAAGCCCAATGAGTGAAAAAGATGCACTCAGTGAAATTGATATTATTAAAGATGAAATGTCTGAAAAAATTGGTCCTAATTTATTCCCAAATTGGATCGGACCTCAGCGATTCGGCTCTGGACGTCCAGTAACGGCTGAAGTTGGAAAACATGTTGTCAATGAACAGTGGAAAGATGCTGTTATGGCATACCTTTCGATGCCAGGGTTCAATGAAAGTCCCGACGTTGCTAACTTCAGAGAAAACATCAGAACTAATGGTCCTAATGCAGAAGCGTTGGTAGATATTCCAAGATGGTTAGGTTTTGAGAAAAAAATGCTAGAGCATATCGTAAAGCATCCGGAAGATTGGGTCGGTTCTTTCAAAACGCTTCCAACCAATTTACAATTAATGACCGTCCATGCAATACAATCAGTAATTTTCAATAAATCCCTAAATGGGAGAATTACTGCTGGTTTGCCAATATCTGTGCCAATCGCTGGAGACTTGGTTGGAAGAATTGATGAAAAGGGGCAACTTAATGCAAAGAGTTGCGTCATAATAGAAGAGAGAACTTTGCCTCGGATCACAAGAAATTGCCAATTGGGGAGATTGACACCTACCGGCCCATTGCCAGGCAGTATTATCAAAACCTGCCAAGGTGAAGCAGGTAAAATTGAAATGGCTGCAATAGAAGAAATGAATCTACAAGATGTATCTTGGGATGTTGAAGCGATTTCAAGACTTTCATCAAAGGGAACTCGCCGAGCCTTAGTAACGGGCTATAGTGAATTTAGTGTTGATACAGTTCCAATCGCATCCGATGACACAATGGGCGAGAAGTGGAAGACTGGGCCTGAAGAAAATAGCCGCTGGCATCCCGAAGGTGCTTGTATTCGATTCCGTTTCACACTTTCATCTGGAAGTTATGCTACAACTTTGTTAAGGGAATTCATGCAATGCCCACTTTCTCAAATTTGAGTAAGTTAATAGAATAATACAGTATCCAGTAGGAATGATTCGCAAAAACTGGCTAAATCACATTTCCCAATGACGTTCTCAACAAAATATTAACTCATTGGTTGTAGATAATCCAATCTGTATTTGGACCTGTTGTCCGATAATATTTTTTCCCGTCATGATCCAACCATTCAGTTCCAGCAGGATCTGATGAGCCATTCAAACCCGGTTGAGGGTAATTTGAATTTAGATCAACACCTTGGTCCCATAACTGAGTAGCTTGAGAATTGGTGTTAAATTGGTTTCCGATGTTATTGTGGCCGAGCTGGGGGTCTGTCTGGTAGTGCTTGTCAAAGGCTTGGTTTACTCCATCGTATGTTTTTGATTGAGGGGTTTGTTCAATTACAATAACTTGAGTGCTAGGATTATTTTTAAATGCCTTGAGGCCGGAGATAAGTGCGATTAATGGCGCCAAACAGCACCCTGAACAAAGCGCAACTAAAATTCCGAAAATAGATGCCAATGATGTTTCAACAATAATCACTTCACCGGTACCTTCTAGCTCCAAAATCGCAGTACCACCGTCACCAGCACCAATTGTTAAAGAGCCTACCATCGTCTTTGAACCTTTTATAGTTCCACAGTTCCCTGTGATTCCAGAAGTTTCATTATTGGTATTACACATATCAATAAAGGTAAATTCGGGATCATGATTGAAATCACCTAGCTCGATGGAAACATCACTATCTTCTGCATAAATCTCATAATATTGCAATGTAGATGCTTCGAAACTAAGAGTTCCTGGAGCAGTCCCGGATGCTATAGTTTCCCCATCTTCACCAGCGACTTCTACAAACATAATTACCCCAACAATTGATAGAATAATTGTCGCAGTGATTGCTGCGATGAAAACTTTCATTGAATTCTTCATGTTTTTTCTTTTGAGGCTAACTATATATAATTTATTTATTTATCATTTACTAAAATTATAATTTTCTTCACAAGGCATATGCTAACAAGGGATAATAAATATTAGAATCGTAAACAAAACTCTAGCACCTGCTCATCTCTATCAAATACTTAGAATTGAAGTAGCATACTGCATGCACGGGAATAATATGCCTATCCAAAGACTTTACTTTGAACGCCACATTTGCGAGGCAGTTGACGGTTTGAGAAATAATTTACTCAAATCAGTCCCATTGATAGGACTTCAATTTCTCCAACGCCATGGATTTCAGACATTTGTCCTTCAAAGGCATCAGCAAGTCCTTCACCATCATTCATTGTAACATGAACTTGAACGAATTTTAGACCGAAAGCAAGAGGCTTTACCTCTACTTTTTGAACGTCGTAGATTTCAGTAGCCATATTAAGAATTTTTGCAGCGATGCCATCAGCATCAACTTGCTCTACTTCGGAATCAGGATTGACCTTGTAGGTCATTACTACCATACCCATTCAAATCACCTCAAGGGCCTTGATGGCCGCACGTAGGACAGTTGTATAGTGCCCCTTGATTTCTACACCTTGGACTACGACCAATAATGGTAAGGGTCGGATTAGTTTCTCCTTTCACAGATTGTACAATACAACCAGGGCAAGGGAATGAAGTTGAACCGGCTTCTGCCAATGGCACACCGGACGCAGTACAGTTTTTAGCTCGCTCAGTCATAATTACTCCTCAGGAACAAAGTCGCCCACGCCCTCCCCTTCTTTATGGTTGCGTGACAAAAAGGCTAAAACTCACCGCCAAAAACGATTATCATCTTAGCGGTCGATAACTGTTAGTCTACCATTTTTACCTGAACTGACCACAAGTTCGCCCTCTCTTTCCCTGCACCACCCAGATTCGATCCGAATGATGTCTCCAGTTTGCACAGTTTTTACCTGTTCATCCCATAGAACAATACCCACTAAACCACTTTCATCCCTACCACAGGCAGCAGCAACTGGACCTGTGTAGCGAGAGGTTGAAACCATTCTTCGCGGATAGACTCTAAGAACTACCAATTCGATTCTGCCAACTGGCCGGTTCGCTCTTAAATCTGCGACCATTTGTCTTGCTGACATTTGGCGCATTTTCTCTTTTGGATGTATCCTATTGATCTCAGCCATAAAAATAATCAAATTAATCAACCGTTATGAAACAAATGCATTCATTTTGTCAATATTGGCAAATTAATTCAATGCTAAACTGACATCAATTTTTAGGGATGCGACAAATCCAAAATAAAAAGCTTGACTTGAACCACACATCAGTAAAAAGTGTAACCGATGTTTATTCGCTCTTCTTTTTACGAACTGAGAATGATGATTGTATAATATCTGGACCATCTGCGATATCCTCTCCACTGAGTTTTTTATTCAATTCCAATTCATATGTGTCACTGATATTTACATCTGCAACTGCCCAAGGTTGGTACCTTCGGCAAATCAAATACACTTCAGATGAGGAATTTCTACTAGCGTGAGGAGAATGTCTTCTGACATCCTCGAAATGTGGTTTGACCGCATTTATTAATTCTTCAACCCCAACTCCTTGGAATAATTTTGTAACGAAATGGCCACCTTTGCACAAAAATGGTAAAGCGAAATCAAATACTTCCGTAACTAAAGTCATGGCAATTGCTTGGTCCATATCCCATTTTCCAGTAATATTTGGTGATATATCTGAAATGATACTGTTAAGTTGCCGCCCATTTAGATATGCAAGAACTCTATCTTGTGTATGCGGATCGGTGATATCGCCCACTAGAAGAACTGCACCCTCAATTGGCTGGCATGGATCAAGGTCAACACCCACGACATCACCTTCCTCACCTACAAGTTCCAATGCAACTTGAGTCCAGCCCCCTGGGAAACAACCGACATCAAGAATTACGTCGCCTTTGTCAATCAGTTTGAATCGTTCTTGGATTTGTTTGAGTTTAAAGGCTGAGCGAGCCCTATATCCACTGGCCTTGGCTTGTCTCCTCCAAGGGTCACGTTTGTGATTCTCAATCCAATGGTCAGCCATAAAAACTCCTCCTGCTCAAGTTATGCTCGCCCACCCCTCTTTGATGAACTCTCCTCTCGTAGCCATCGCTAAACAAAGAGATGAAGGGGTTTGGCTTCGTGGCGGTGCTTGATGGCAATCAATTATGCTCGCTTAAGCGCATTTGCTATTATTTCTATCATGTTAGCTGCAGTTCAAATACCAATTATTGCAAGCGGTACTGCAGATGACGAAGTTCAAACATACAGCGTTAGTGGTGGTCGCAGCATTCTAATCGAAGAGTATACAGCAACTTGGTGCCCAAGTTGTGCTGAAATAGACCCATATCTGATGGATTTCGCAAACACTCATGGCCCTAGAGTTGCAATGGTCGCCTATCACCCAACTGATGATGTGGATGCATTCCAACCACTTGCGGCTCAAAACAGAATAGACAGACTACAGATTACCCATCCAAATATTGGCTCAACTCCTACATTTATCGTAGAGGCAGGACCTCTTAGAATTGGACCTGAGTCCTGGATTGATGTCAATTACGACCTTCTCGACGAGGAGGTAAAACGTCAATCTTTTACGCAACTAAAACTTGATATTAAACAGACTAATGAAACTTGGACTGCTACTGCAAAGGTTGTTAATAATGATTCCATAGATGACGGCCAACTAACAATTATGATCGTTCAGCATGAAAAGATAGTCCCTGAAGGATTTGACAACCCAGGTGGCCCGACAAGAGATAGAGTTCTTACTGCAATAGCAGAATGTGACATAAATAGTTCAATAATAACTTCTGAAGTCAATCTTTTATCTGCAAAAACTACTTCTTGTATCGATGATTTTTCTGTAACCTTTTCTCCTGAGAATGAAGTATTCAGTGTATTACTAATTCATGAGCCGACTAAATCACAACTTGAAAATGGCTCATCAGGAACCTTTGGTGTTGTTGAATATAAGAGTCAAATATTCACAGTAACTCAGAGTAACTTTGATAATTCAATTTTGATTTTTGCTTTTATTTTCATCGGTGCCGCATTGATAATCAATTTGAGAAGGAAAAAGTGATGGGGCATCACACTATTCTCACCGTATTGTGGCAATCCGTGCCGGATAAAGGCGAAGAGTGATGCATTTCACCGTATAGTTGATAAGTGTGGTTGCTGATTATAATACATGGAAGAAACATGGGAAGACATAACGTGGGAGGGGGATAATCCTCCAAAGGAATGGTTTGTTGAATACATCGCTTTGGTAAGTGGAGAAAAAATCCACCACCTCTCGATATTGTTTGGAGAAAGCCATCAGGATGTTCAAAGGAACCTTCTCCATGAATTAAGGATAGCATACCCTGATAGTGGCCAAATTGATGTTACTGTCCTTCGTATGGAACAAGCAGTGATCAAAACTGATGCTTTGTACTTTGACGGCGATTGTATTCCTTGATTCACTGTTTATGCCATTCGCCAGAATCATAGAGTTTACCCATTTGCCAGAATCCGTAAATCAAAAGAATATTACCCACGTGAACAGCAGTACAATAGGGACATATCTTACCCATTTGGTATTCAGCGTACATAAGCCAAATTATGGCCAAGACACCAGTAGTTGAAGCCATGAATCCTAACTTGATGTTTGAACCGACCCATTCTGCATTTGGTTCTTTGTTGACACTCATTAAGACCCATAAGAAAAAGCTGTAGACCATAATTCCCGCCCAAGCCCAACTGAGACCAAGTATTGGAACTTTGTTATATTCATCATTACCAATGACATCATCGCAGGAGAAAAAGGAGTCAGCTGCACAGAAACCTGCTCCTTCTGAGATCGTATTAGATATCCAAAGCGTCATAGAAGCAATTATAAATCCAGATGATGCAATCAAGAGGGAGCCCATAAGAAGCCTTCCTCTCAATGTTCTCAAAGATGGAAACTTGTTAGACATTGAAGTTGACAATGATTCACCCATAGGTGAGATTAGAAGAAATCCTAATGCCATCGGGATTACCATTACTGCCAATATTGTATTTGAATCAAATAATTCCATTCACTCACCACCTTGAGGGTTGTTTTGAGGAACGATTCTATTGATCGCATCATAGAACTTCTCATCCTGATTATCGAAACTTGACCAAGCAATAATTCCATCTGGCTGTATTAGGAAATAAGTAGGTGTACCGCCGATTCCCCATTTATTCATGTGTGATTTATCTAAATCATCAATAAATGGAATTTGAAAGGGTCCTCCATCTCTATCCGAACAATCTACGTTACCAGAATTACACATCTCTCCTGGAGTCATGTCTCTAAACGCTTCTATTTCTTCCCTAGAAGATTCATGGCCTTTCAGTCCAGTAAGTTCCGCTGCACTGGCAATGAAACTGACATGCGGACCGTTCCAAGGCGTATCCAAATAAGCGTTAAAGTATTGTGATGCTTCTTGGTATTCCTGTGCCGAATTGAAACAGTAAGGACAATCAGTATCTAAAAATTCAATCATTACCCATTGACTGTCAGTAGTATTATT
>TARA_B110000483_G_scaffold168786_1_pt1 | contig 13638 bp, 10 predicted proteins | sample TARA_B110000483 | Tara Oceans TARA_B110000483 (sample SAMEA4398176) | marine metagenome | biome: Polar Biome; feature: [SRF] surface water layer (ENVO:00010504); material: water (ENVO:00002006), including particulate matter (ENVO:01000060) such as... | depth 5 m
AAATTCTTCGTGTCGTGACGGCAACTCTCGATCCTCGCTCTCTGTTTCGCCTCGATCACTCGCTTTCCGCCGGTGAGATCGAACCACTGCACGCGGTCGTTTTCGCTTTCCATCTCTTTCATCCTCCATTGCTCTCTCTCTTCAGGTTTGAAATTCTTTAGCTCTTCCTCGTGCGAACGCCACACGGTTGGCCAGTTCTTCGTCCAACCGTTATTCTTCTTCTGTTCTGGAGTGGCTTCGGGGACGTCGTCAAAGTCTAAACTTCCATTCGTACACTTTTTTACGTCTAAGTTTTCAGTTTCGCCTTCGGAAATTACGTCTTCGCCCGTTAAGGGATCTTCATCGACGAACGTATATTTGAGAGGACCTTTGGGATCGTTGTGGAACTTGATGAGGTCGAGATACTCTTTCGCCGTGAGCTTCACGTCTTCGCCTTCGTTGTAGTCGTCGTCGTCGTCGACTGGAGTTGATTCCATGTCTGTACTAGTAGTTGTAACTGACGCTTTTTTTAATTATTTTTTCGAGAAAACTCCTCCTCAAGTCGCTGTCAATTCATACTACATCGGAGCATCAAACTTTGTATGCAAATAAAAAAGTTCGATAATCAAATCGGCATGACGTCTCGAACAAACACCTCCACGCCAGGTAACGACCAAACACGCACGGTGATACTTCCTTTTGCACCGGGCGAGTTTGTATATTTGGTGTGATTTCTTTCGCGAACGACGCGGATCCATCCGCCCAAACCAGAAATCGAAAGATCTTTTCCTTTGTAATCGTCTAGACTGATCTCCACCTCTCTGGAAACGCGCAAGCTTGGAAGCGATTGGTAAAACTCTCGAGTAGGCGCACTTTCATCAAATAAGCACGTTTTGTCTCCACCATCGGCGTGTTTTTGCATGTCGTCAATCGTAGACTTAAATATGCGCATCTTCTTCGGTCCGTAAAACGAAACGTTCACCGTGTTCAAATCGTCCGTTTCCGGAGCGTCAAGGATATCTAATCGAACCAACCCGTTCCAATCAAACGAAACATTCTTCAACTTTTCACTATTGTTGTTGCTATTAACGTCGCTATTACTGCTGCTGCCGTCTTGTTGCGACACCGGCGCTCGATACACTTTCAAATCGCCGCCTAATTTCAGCGACTTCATTTGCTCCCCGTTTAATAACGAATTCACTCTGTGGTGTAAAAATACACCCGGCGTGTCGTATAAACTCTTCTTATCTTCGAACGCTTTGATTGGAATGACACCTAAAGTTGTTCCCGGCATAGAACTCGCCGTCGGTAACCTCTTCGACGGCGCGAAATAATTTCCCATTTCCGTCCTCAACACCTTCGTGAATTCTCTCACGAACGTCGATTTTCCCACATTCGCGGATCCAACCACGTACACGTCTCTCCCTCGTCGTTCGCGAATAGTCGTCAACACGGCCGCTCTCATCCCGTTCAAATCCTCTCCCCGTATTCCTCTCGTTCCCGGTGCAGTATTATCGTTACCAACACTGCTATTACTTCTCGAGGATCCCGGCTTCCTCGCGGCGACGAAAATCGGATCTCCCGCCAGGGTCAACTTTTTATTCGCGCATTCTTCGATCACGTACTCGATTAAACTCTCGTTGTTTTCCATTGCGAACCCTTTCCCAATAACGTCGCACTTCGTCACGACTAACAAAATCGGATTGCTCCCGACTAAATCTCGTATCTTCGGGAGAAACGACCCGTGAAAATCAGTCAAATCGACAATCTTCACCACCAGCGCCTTCTTCCCGCGAATATCTTTCAAAGTCTCTCTCAACTCTTCCGGAGTGATTAACCCGGTCTCGATTTTCTGTCCACCTTGGCCAACGACTGCGTTAATCATTTGCCCGTTCGATAAATTCGAGCATCTCAGGCATAGAAGTAAATCTAACTGCTTATTTTTCTTCTTCGTCTCGTAGTCGAGTTCGGAGACGAAACCGACGGCGGACGGTGAAACCGTTTGGATTTTCACGCCGCACCCGTAACACGCGCCTCTTTGCTTCCGTTCGATTTTTTCTATAAAAGGTGAAGGTGAAGGTGTTGTCGTCGTTGTTGTTGTTCTCGTTGTTGCTTCTTCTCCTTCTTCTTCTTCTCCTTCTTCTCTGTTGTTGTCGTTGTTAGTATTGTTCACCGCCGTCGTCGTCGCTCGAAATCTACTCCTCCTCTTTCGTCTTCCTCTCGTCGCTGCTCCAGAAGAAGAAGAAGAAGCGTAAGAAGTATTCTTCTCGCTCGATACAAAAGAAAGAGAAGGAGAACCCAACGCTGCTTCTTGACGACGTAAACGACGACGAGAGTAAGGGAGAGGCGGCGACCGTGCCGAGGAGACAAAGCAGAGAGAAGAGCACAACGGGGAAGGCATTTTTTCTCTCTCAAATCTCTTCTCCTTTTTTGTCTTCTTCTTCTTAAAATTTTTTATGAAGCTTTTTGCCATCTTCTCTCAATTCTTCATTCATGCATCACTTTTTTATTTATTAACGGATACTGACTGACTGACGACGATGATGATGACCTTTGTGAGTATCGCTCGTACAACCACGAGTAGTAGCAGTAGTAGTAGTACAACGAGTAGCAGTAGTACAACGCATCATCAGTATTATCATTCGAGACAGATGTCCTCGTCCTTTTCTTCTTCTTCTTCTTCTCCTTCTTCGTCGTCGTTTACGTCGTCGGTGTCGATGATGACGATACCTAGGAAAAGAAGACGACAAAAAAGATTTGCATCATCGCGCGCATTATCCTTCTCCTCCTCCTCCTCCTCATCATCACCTACCCGTCGAACTCTCGCGACAACGACGTCGACGACGATGACAACGATGATGGCTATGACGATGATGATGAACCCTGTTGTCCAACCGGCGGAAGCGGCGCAAATAACAAACTATCTCGCCGCTGGGAACTACTCCTTTTTGGAAAGAGAGTATCAAGACTTGACGTACGCGGGCGTTTCGCTCGTGGACGTTGGAACGTGCGATGGGAAACAGTGCGTGAAAGTCACATATGACGACGAGAAAGTTCCATTTGAGCGCATCATGAGAGTGTATTTTAAACATTTCGACCCGAAAAATGCGAGTAAAGGGCAATACTCGGAAGTCGGCGAGCAATATAAACCGGCGGTGTACGTCAACTCGGAGAAAGAAAAGACGTACGTGAACGATAGTTTAGATAAATTGGAACGGTCGAGAGTGTTTGGGAGGAATTTGGCGGATAATTGGGTGTCGAATATCCCGGTGTTGGACGCGCAATCAGTGAAATTCGAGCGAGAACCGGATGACGGGAAGAGGAATGTGATGAAGACGAATCCGAAATCTCTGGAAAAGTTGTCGAAAGCGAGAGACGCGCAGTTCGATCAACTCTGGGGATTCGTGCAGTTTTGTTACGAACGCGTGTGTGGGTACGTCAGATTTGCGCCCGCGTGCGTAGGGGAGTGTCAGGAAGTTTTTCCAGAGTTCTTATCGCGGAATTCAGGCGTGCCCGAGTTGGAAGGCGATGTGAAAATCACCGGAGGGACGTACAAACCTTAAAAGCGTGTGTATTTCTAATGTATTAGTTTCTTTTTAGTTTACCTGGTAGTCACGATGTCATTAGAAAAAAAAGACGTATACAATCAATAATCAAAGACGACGCGTTATACATGTGCTTGTGATTATGTTTACGTTATATGTATATATTTAAAAGCCAATCCTTTCCTTAGTCTTATATTAATCTCTTCATACTCTTATTATCAAAATTACTTCTCCGGCCCTCTTTGCTTCAAAGTAATTTTATCACCTAAACTCAATGCAATGCCTTGCGTCTTGGATCGGATACGAATGTATCCGCCAAGTTTTCCGTCTTTATCTTTTTCTACAGAGACGTTCACCAAAGCATCTTCATCGAAGACGCTCTTTGCGTACAAGTTCGCGGCTAAAAATCCGCACTCGCCGTCCAACGCCGACTCGGGAGTCAAGCACTTCATGTTTGTGCTCTTCACCACGTGGTCCAGGTATTCTTTCACATCCGTAAACTTCGTGTTCACGGCGACTTTATTTTCCCATTCAAATTCGGCCCACATGTTTCTAAACGCAATGTCCGCGCACGATGCCGGGGAGATGTAATCCATGATATCGATGTGGATATCGTTTAAGACGACGACGTTGCGATCCTCGTTTCTGGATTCATAGACAATGTTGCCAAAGATGACGCCAGTTTCCGTGGACGAAACTTTAATATTCGCGCGAATGTGTTTCGATTCTCCCGGGGCTAAGGTATAGTTTTGCGGTCTTTCCACGAGTTTTAAGTCACCCATGGTCGCGAGCTCTAAGCACACGTTTTGTAAGACTTCGTTCGTTCTGTTCGTCGCGGTGACGTCCATGACGATATCGTATTGGTGAACAGTGACGTAGGACTCGGCGTACACCGGATCGGAAAAGCCCGTCAACTGCAAGACTCTGTTCAACTTGGAATCTCTAGCGTTTGAGGCCGCGTCTGGGTCGTTAAATCCAGTCGCTCGGCGTAAATCAGTCGCCACGGCATCTTCCAATTCGACTTGCGATAAACCTTTTCTTGATTTCAAGTGATAAAAGTCAATCAAATCATCCGCTTGAGATTTTGGCTTTTCTTCCTTCTTCTCTCGTTCTTTCGCGTCGTTTTCGAGTTTTTCGCTGATCATCAATGAGAAAGATTCTCGGCAATTTTCCAGCCAGACTCGTGTGGTTTCGGATTCCGGAGACTCTATCGCCGCAAAGCACTGCGTCAAACGCTCGGTCGAGTCGTAATCCATCTCGTGGGCGACGACGTGAGATTTCCCCAAGCGCAAGATGGCGACAATGTACAACATAACCTCCGCTTGCGTTCGGTTCTTTTCCTCTTCCGAAAACGTGATGCTCTTCATGTACCTCAAACCGAGCTTGGTCAACGTACCGCCACAAATGGCAGCCAAGAAAAAGTCGCCGGATAAAAGCAACGCTCTCAAGTTTGGCGTCGAAGGGCCTCCTCCGGAGGTTTGAACAGCCGTTTGCGTGGCGTACGTACCGTCGGCTAAAACTATCGGTCGCTTCGATCCAGACTCGTACACTTCCTTCTCTTCCTCCGCATCATCCACGAATCGTTCGTCCGAGGGCGGTTCAAAGAATGGCGTTTCGCCTAAACTCGATTTCAACGTCGCCAACGCCTCTTCGACTTGTTCTCTCGTTTCGGAATACTCGCCGATAATCCACAACGCCGTCGCACACACTCGACTCGATCGAATCGAGTAGAAAGAATCTAACAATCTCTGCAAAATCGATGCGCGCATACCGCTATTCGTTTGCGCGATTTCTCGAATGAACATAATCACATCCAACGCTGACGCCGTGTTCGGATCGCCCAAAAAGTCCATCAACATGTGCACGACAGAACCGGCAACGTCCGGGAATTTCACCGCGCACGCGTGAACGCTCTGTACCAGCATTTGTCGATATTCCGCGTTCTTCTCGCTCGCACCTAAACCGGTATCGCTTTGCGATTTGATAATTTCCTTCTTCAACGCGGTAACCACCTCCTCGATGTTCCTCGAGTTGATCAAATCCAAAACAATATCCAACGTCTTTCGACGAATATCCACAGACGGAGATGCCACCGCTCTCAAAATATCCATAACCATATCTTGCATCACTTCTCTGTGATTCTTTTTCAAATCCGCCAATCGATCCAACACGATCAACTTGACGTTGTTGTCGCCTTGCGAGACGATAAGTTGGCAATAGCAATTCGCCGCCGCCTTAATCGCAGTCGGCGCGTTACTCAACGCAACCAACGTATTCGCACACTCGTAAATCACAGAAGTGTTGTTGGTTTGCAGCAACATCAAAATAATCTTAATGTACTTCCCTTTTTGCGACGGATCTGTTCGACACACCTTTCTAACCAAATCCAAAACGACTGTTTGTAGGATATCGCCCCAGTTAGCGACAGATTCCAAATCGGCCATTAAATATTGCACCGCGCGATCTTGATCCGAATGATACAACATCAAAAACGCGTTACGTCGCGTACTCAAATCCGACTCTCCACCATTCAACAACTGCTCGACAATCTCCGGCGCGTCTTGAATCATAATCTCGCCTCTGGGCGTTTCGGTGTAAATCTTATGAATAGCCATCACCGCGTTCCTTCGCACGTACGGATGCCTATGCTCTAAGTTTTGCACGATAGACGGAATCAACGGCTCAATCAACTCTGGATCGTTCAATCGACACAAAAACCGCAACGTTGACCCTCGAATAAACTCGTTCGGGTGCTGCAAATTGTTCCTCAAGTTTTGGCAAATCAAGATCATTTCCGGAAGCAATTTTCCTTCGCTGTCCGTCTTTTCAATAATCTCCATGTACAACAGCAACAACTTTTGCACCAAGTGATCCTCGCTCGGTAAAACGTATCGAACGATGGTGATGAAAATCTGCGGTAAGTGTTCGCCGTTCATTAACAACGAGATGACTTTCTTCATCGCGTCCGCCTTTTCTTCGTTCGATCCGGTTTCTAGTGACTCTTTGATTTCTTTCGAGGACGCAGACTTGTCGAAATGGACGAGCATGGTGCATCCTCTCTCGATGACTTGGTTGATGGTGCCCATCTTCTCTCTTTCTCTCTGTTTATATTAAATCTCGCGCTCTTTGTATTCGCGCGTATATCAAACAAAGACTTTCTTCTTCGGAATCGAGGGTAAAACTTTTAAGCCACAGGAGAATTTAAAGCTGGTGTTTTCGTTATGCGCGAAGAATTAAAAAAAAAAGACGCGAATTCCTCCTTTTTTCTTCCGCGCGCGAACGAGAAACGATCAATAGAACGTCAGATTCTCGTAAGAAATATCCTCCTCTTCGCGAATTGAGCTAAATTGAATGTCAACCGGGCTCGTTTTTAGCGTTTTAATACGAAGATCCGATGATGATGATGATGAAAACTTTTCGACGCCGCTCCATTTTTTTTCTCTGAGACACTAAATATCGATGGTCGATCCATTTTCCCACACTTGCAACAACAAAGAAAATTCAAAATTCTTGTTCTCTCATATATTTACACACAACAACAACAACAACAACAACAAAAGAGATACAACAAAAATGTCGAAGGATTTAGTCCTTTTATATTGCACGCAACAGAACCGTCCGTTCAACGCGACCAACCTCGCGGACGCGTTGCAAAAAGAAGGCGTGAAAAAAGCCACCGCGCAGAGGTATTTAGATAATTTGGTCGAGGAGAAGAAATTATCGTTTAAAGAGAGTGGGAAATCAAAACTGTATTACGCGTTGCAACCGGAGGATGTTTTGGGAAAAGAAGAGGTGCACGCGTTGGAATTGGAGGTGAAAACGAAAACGGAGCAAGTGATGGCGAAGAAGCAAGAGATTCAGAGGAAGATGCGAGAGTTGCAGGCGCATAAGAATCAGATTTCAGTGAAGGAAATTCGAGAGGAAACGACGAAAAAAACGAAAGAGAACGGAGAGATTATGAACAAGGTGAAACCGTTGAAGGAGAAGTTGATGGCGCAACAACAGAAAAAAGATGAAGAAAGAGGAGGAGGCGAAAAGGACGCGCTAAAAGAAGCCATGAAAGCGCAAAAGGAAACGGAAAAGAAATTCGTGACGCATTGTGAGACGTGGTTGAAACGCAAGCGCGCGTTTCGCGATATCGCGGCGACTATAGTCGAAGGGAGCAGCGTGAAGGAGAAAGATTTGATGAAACAGTTGGAAATCGAAACAGATGAGGCGAATGGGGTGGAGGAGAAGGAGTTCAGAGCTTTATTGGACGGATTGAAGAAGAAGATGAGAGCGGACGAGATGAATAAGATGATGAACAAGAAGAGGAAATTGACTGCGGCGTAAAATGGAATATAATACTGTATCGATTCGCAAAATAATATTCGCGCGCGTGAGAGAGAGAGAGAGAGAGAGAGTATCATTGTCGCAAGAAAGAGAGATACACATACAAAAAACAAACAACACACATAGTAGCGAGAGAAACACGCACGAATAGAAGAAGAACATTGTACTTTAGTAGATGAAAATTTTATAGTTTCTTCAGATATTACATTCCGTTTTTAAGGGCACTTTTTGTGAATGTGCGATACACCATATTCATCGTATTCCGCCTTGGACATCCACATTTGCTGAAAAGACCCCAGCGAGGCTAAAATACTCCCACCAATCCACGTCGCGAATCGTCGCTCGACTGCGTTTTGACTCGCGGTGACTTTCGTCTTGACATTTTGCGGCGCGTGGTCGAAAATCGCGCTTTCCAATCGCTCTTTGCAATTGACAAACATCGTTCCACCACCGGTTAAGATGACGTTGCCAAACAAATCCTTTCTGGCGTCCACGTCCGCGTTTTGAATGCTCGCTAAAACCTGTGCCGGCAACGACATCGCGTTTTGCATGTCGTCCACCACTGGCGGTCCTTTCAACTTCAGCTCGTCCACGATGGCCGGGTTGAACATAATTTCCGGAACGATGAACCTTTCCACGCCAACTTCAATGGTGTTCCCATCGGGCAACTCGTACTGTACCGTTGGCATTTGGTTGATTTCGCTGTTTTTTAAATCCAAACGCACGTCCGATAATCGCATCACGCTCGCTTTCGCGTCCTCTGCAATCTGATGTCGTTTCAACAAGTTGTACGATTTGGACGTTTTCGGAAAGGATAAATTTTCAATTTTAAACTCGCCGTCGTTCTTTCCACCCGTCTGTAACTTCTTCTTGAACGCGTATCTAGGTTTAACTTCGTTTTTCATTTTCTCTTCCATGTATCGTAAAGTGGTTTCGGTCAAGCAATCTCCGCCTAAAGCTTTCGATTGAATCACGCTCTTCACCAACGCGTACCCCTCGTGTACCGCGCACGTCGTCGCCGCGCGTCCACCAACATCCACGCTCAAGCCCGTCGCCTTCCCGCTCGCGAAACAGGAGAGAACAGGATTTTTACCCAAAAACACCGCCGGCAATTTATACTTTTCAAACAACAACTCCACGATCTTCTCCCGGTTCGCCTCCGGCGTCAGTACCGGCTCGCTCAAAAGAATAGGATGTTCCGCCGTTTGCACGCACAACCTACCTCGAAACACATGGTCGCATATCGCCTCGTACGCGTCTAAATCGTCCAACACGCCGTCCGCGTTAAACGGAGAGCAATATTCAACATCGTCTCTCCGGATGTTATCCGAGTCTACGACGAAAAAATCCTTGTCTTGAGGAGACTTTCGAAATATGTTTGTGTTTTGGATCGATTTCGGTTTCATATCGTGCGGGTCGTCCGCGTCTTTCATTTCCGCGTCGGAATCCTTCGATGGACCGCCAAGTTGCCCGGAGCCTCGTCCGACAGACTGTGCGTGCACACGAAAGCGTCGAGAAAGAAACAGATTTTAACGTGAGTATTCAAGTATAAACGACAAAGAGTTCTCGATCGAGGAAAGGCGGCAACAACACGCAAAAGACGACGAAAGAGAAGAAAAAAGAAACAATACAACAACACAACAACACTTACGGATGAAAACACCGCGCTCGGCGTGTCCTGTCCCGCGTATCCTGCTTTAACGGAGTGTGTTCCGACGTCCATGACGATCGCGGAAACTTCATCGCCCCCGTACATGGTGGTTGACTAGTGAATTTTTTTGTATCTTGTAATATAAGTGAATTGATTTGATTGAATTGATGATTTCCCTAATTCGTCTTCTTTTACTTCTACTTCTTCTTCTTCTTCTTCTGTGTGAGTGTGCGCGATTTGAATTTCACGGTTCCCTTTGTCTGGGCGCGTATGAATGAACTGATTCGAGACAGAACACCACCAATAAGAATAAGAGTAGAGAGTCAGGAAATTGAAGAGAATTCAGAGCACAAACGAGGTGAGTTTTTGTTGAATTTTGTGTTTTTCTCTTTTTTCTTTCGATCGGCAAAAAGTTCACTCGAAAAGCAAGCAAGAATTAGGACTACCAATACGGAGGAGGGTGTATAACTTAATAGAAGAATAGTATAGATTAAAACGTGGTGGTTCATTTACTTGGTGCTGTCTTTCAAATACGCGATCAGATCGGCTCTGTCTTGCGGTTTCTTCAAGCCGGCGAAAACCATCTTCGTCCCTGGAATGTACTTCTTCGGGTTCAACAAGTAGTCGTACAACGTCGTCTCGTCCCACTTGACGCCTTTGTTTTTGTTCGCCGCGGAGTAGGAGAAACCTTCCGTGGTGCCGGAAACGCGACCGAAAAGGCCTCCTAAGTTTGGTCCCTGTTGGTTTTATGACAGTAGTAAACAGAGTAAAACGTGTGTGAGTTTTCGTCGTTTTAAAGATCTCTCGCTTCTCTCTCAGCCACTACTAGAGAAACTCGCAACGTTTCACCTCGCACGAGTGCCACCCAAAATCGATCGAGTCGAAAACAAATCCAATCGCGAAGAAAGCGCGTCCGGGACGACCAGATCTGATCGCACGATCGACCGAAACTGCTCGAACATCCTTGTTACCCTTTCCTCTCAAACTCTCCAAAGCGTATCGGAGAAAAGATGACGACGAAAACACACTCTCGTACCTGTTTGTGTCCTCCCCCCGGTTCTGCGACGTGGCACTGCGCGCACTTCGTCTTGAAAATCTTCGCGCCTATGAGTACGAAAGTAAAAGAGAAAGAGAGAGACAATGCGTCAGTAAAACGAGTCACGTAAAAACACAAAAGAAGGAAGGAATGTTAAAAGAAATCCTGCATATCTCGTACCCTTGGCGACGTCTCCTGCGGGAGCTTCTGCAAACGAAGCCATCGGATGTGATTCTTTTTTCTGTGGTTTTCGTCCCTCTTTCCTCTGCGTTGTCGTTCGATGAGAAGAATTTTTAGTCCTGAGCCGTCAAAAAAGACGCCTCCTCCAAACGGCGAAGAGAGAAAAATTATTGAATGTACACTCACTTACACGCACACACTTTGCGCTTTCGTATTGAGCATTGAATCGATTGAATTGATACATTAAGAAGAAGAAGAAGAAGAAGGATTTAAGAAGAGAAACAAAAATGTCTCCTCCAACGGCAGCAGCGGGCATCGATAACACGACGAGAAAAAAATGGGACAAATCCGAATACGCCGCGAAAGCGTTGCAACGCGTCGAGGAGGAAGACAAGAAAAAACCGAAAGCGTCGGATTTTGGTTTAGTCGTGAAACAACCACTGACGAGAGAGAACATGATCAAGAGAGATTTTAAGAAAGATTTAGAGAGTAAAGTAGGGACGGTGACGTTGGTAAATCCAAACACCGGGGAAGGATCCGGGTTTCGGTGTAAAGAAACCGGGGTGATTTTACACGATTCGTTGAGTTATTTAGACCACATCAACTCGAAGAAAACGCAACGCGAACGAGGGATATCGATACACGCGGAACGGTCGACGGTGGAGCAAGTGAGGAACAGATTTGCGGTGCATAAGAAGAGGAAAGAAATGATCAAGAGAGGGGAAAATCCAGACGAAGGCATCGATACTGAAACAGATTTAGTGAAAAGGATCGAACACGCGACGAATAAAGAACGCGAAGAAGCCGAGGCGAAGCGAGAGAGGAAACGGTTGAAGAAAGAGGCGAAGAAAATGGGGAAGACAAAGGAGGAGGTGGAGAAGACCGTAGAAGAGGAAGAGATGATGAAAGCAATGGGATTCAGCGGATTCGGAGGAGGATAATGGAAATAGGAGTAGGAGTAGTAATATGTAGCAAAAAAGAAAATAGTTCTTTTCAAAATGTTTCCTGCGCGGCGACAAAAAAGATGTAGTAGACGTAGTAGAAGACGAGTGTGTTTTACTATTTATAAGCTAGACTTATCTTCTTCAATACTATATCGTCATCTCACAAACGCTCGTCGCGGACGTGGTGGCTACCTCTCAAACAGTCCCTTCGCATCTTCTCGAACACGTTTCGAACGATCAACGGATCGTCCGTAACTATGCCGTCGACGTTGTTGTTCGCCAACTTCCGCACTCTTCGAGCGTCGCTTACGGTCCACGCGAACGTCTTTAAACCTAATTTATCGTTCGCGTCTCGCACGAGTTTCTCTTCTTCAGCCATTTCCGATTGAATCGCCACGCAATACGCGCCTAAAGGTCTGTTTATGCTCAATTCGTGGTACCCTTCGTCTCTCAACGCTCGGGAGAAATTCGCCACCGTGTACCCGACTTTGTGTTTACCGCCGTCGAATTCTATGAATTTCCTCAACATCGCGTCTGTTTTTCCCCAAAATACGCACTCTTCGCAACTTTTCTTACTATTATGCTTATTATTATTGCTACTTCTACCACCCCCGTTATGATTGCTACTATCTTCCGCAAAAACAGTCTCGAATATTTGTTCCGGTAATCCCGACCATCCCGCTTTCGGGTCGTCCTTTACGTCAATCGTGACTTGTTTAAACCCTCTGTTTACGACTTGGTCAACAACTTCTCTAAACGTGGATATCCAAACGCCTTTCTTCTTCGCGTGCATTCGTATGACGTCTAAAGTCACGTCTTGCACTCTCTCAAACTTATTATTCGTAATCGCTTTCAACTCTCGTGAGTGTAAACACACCAACTCGTTATCTCGCGTTCTCGAGACGTCCACCTCCACGCACTCGAAACCTTCCCTACTCGCGGCGACAAAAGCAGATACCGTGTTTGGAAACGACGCGCCTTTTTCTTGCCCGACGCCGCCGTGCAATCCTCCGTGCGCGCAAATCAAAGGCACGCGTTCGTTCCTCTCTTCGCAAAACTTCCTCGAGACGTGTTTGTCTCGATGGTCGATGTGCGTTTGGTGCGTGAACTGATCCAAAGTTCTCATGGTAAACCACAAAGAGACGATTGAGAACAATAATAAAACTCCACCCGGACCTCTCAACCAGCTGGATAAAAATCTCGGCGGTTGAAACCCACTGCCGTCCTGATACTCTTCTCTCGCCAACAAAGGACGATACCTCGGTTGTCGTCCAAAACCGATTCTCTCTCGTCGTCTCTGATAGTCATCGAAAAATCGTCTGGACTGATTGAGAATACCTCTCGGGCTGATTAAAGCCACGCCTCGGGCGAATGCAGATGCAGACGGAGAAGAAGAAGACTGTCCGGGAGCAGATGGTTGCCTGTTGTTTGCAGACGGTTGTTGTTGTTGTTGTCGTCCTCCTCCTCTTTGTGGGCGTTGTCTCTGGTTCGGATACATGATGTTTTCACAATTTTCAAAGACCGTGGGGGAAACACACGCGCGCGCAGACAGACAGACAGACAGAGAGAGAATTCACCGCGAGCACACGAACTCTTTCGTCTTCTTCGCGCGACGGATGACGCTCAACAAAATTCCACCGCGAAAGCGCTGATGCTCGTATTATCACGTGGAAGTTTTTCCATTTTATTAATTTAATGAGGAAGAAGAGAAGCGCAGAAGAGAGAAAATTTTGAAAGTTTTTTTTTTGCCTCGACGACAAAATCCCTTCACAACCACGAAAATACTAATCCTTTCCGGTGCTCAAAATCATCAGAACCATCACGTGCAACAATGAAACGCTCTTCTTCTTCTTTGCGCGTGGTGTGCAGAAACTACCTCTCAAACTCATCGTCCACATCATCTTCCACCGCTTCTGCGAGTAATTATAGCAGCAGAAGCGCTCGTTACTTCTCTCCACCTTCTTCTTCTTC
>TARA_B110000483_G_scaffold193547_1_pt1 | contig 13579 bp, 6 predicted proteins | sample TARA_B110000483 | Tara Oceans TARA_B110000483 (sample SAMEA4398176) | marine metagenome | biome: Polar Biome; feature: [SRF] surface water layer (ENVO:00010504); material: water (ENVO:00002006), including particulate matter (ENVO:01000060) such as... | depth 5 m
ACTTCCAAGATTGGACACAGCTGTAAGTAAATTATTTGAAAGATCTAATTCTCTAACTGTTACGTTATTATCGGTTGAAAAAGATATATCATTAAGATCATTATAAGCGGCTTTTAATACTTCTAAATTTTTAAATTTAGTTATGCTCAATGAACCTCCAACAGAACCTACATTAGAATTTTTATTAAAATCTAATTCAGTAATTCTATCTAAATTTGTTAACGAAAGAGTTTTCACGATAGCTATTAGATAGTAATAATATATAGCGTACCAGCATCTATTGAAGAATTAATTTCTAACAGATCGTACGCGCTCTGATCAAGAGTTACTAAATTAGTAACAGTGCTGCTTTGAACACGACCTGACATCAAATTGTTTGGTGTAATTTTTTTACTTTCATTATCATTAACGATTACTAGAGAATCGTTAACTAAATCTAATTCAGAAGTATTTAAAGAATTTAAACTTGATATTTTTTTATCTGTTGCCATATTAGTTTAGGGGTTAATCAACAATGTAAAGAGTGGTGGAATCAACTTCAACAGCAGCCACTAAAGCAGTATATTGATTTTGAGTTAAATGACGTATAGAAGTAACAAGACCTGCACCTACGCTTGAGTCTGCATCATTACGATTATTTTGAATAGGTATACCTTTAGATGTAAAATTATCGCCTAACTGTTCTCGACTTGAAGTTCCAATAGAACACGTTTGGACTGTTCCATCGATATTAACATCTAACAGCACTTCATCTCCGCTTCTACGAATAGAATACATATTATAGGGAAGTGTGTTATCTGTTTCTTCACCAGAAAGCGAACCTCCATCTGCAATAGAAGTAGAAGAATCTTGTAATGTCATTGCTATGTTTCGATCTGCACAACGAATCGATGATTCGCGATTTCCGCTAGATGACCATTTTCCAAACTCAGCTACGTTTTGAGGAACAATAATGTAATCTCCAACTGCGATAGAATCAGTACCTTGTCCGGTGTTATTCGAGCCAATAAGAATAGATCTACTTGCCGCTGCGGAATTTGAAATACCAAATGTTGCGCTGAACTCAGCATCGCTACCAATTGTGTTCGTAAGACCGTATGTCAACGACTTTTGAGAGCTCACTTCATTTTTATTACCACGGCCAAAAATAAGATTCTCAGCTGATATAAATTGTAAAGAAGTAAAACCTACGGATTGAGTAAGAGAACTAACATCGGTCAATAATCTACTAATATCTGTAGAAAACTCTGAAGATGCCACCATTCTAATAGTGTTGTCTGCCTTTTTAATATACAAATTACCATCTGAATAATTAATAGCTATTTCACCATATGATAAACTACTTTCAGCAGGAATAGCTCCAACTGCTTCGCTCTTTGTATGAATTATTTTTGAATATGACATGTTCTATTTATGAATTTTTATTTGTTTGTCTCAAGATATACAATTAGAGGATCAAAAACTGCTTGAATCATACCGCGAACATTCCCGGATATACCCCCGAGTTGCATTCCATCGCCGATCCAAACGATATTCCCCTTAACTCCGCTATTAAGATGACCCGAGTTTCCGTGCCAAAGATGAATGACCGAGGACGCTGGCTGCTGGAGCTGGCTTAGCGACGTCCTATGTGGGGGATTTAGCAATGGTATACCATTCGATTTAGCATTTATGATTCTACTACTACCCATCGTAGTGACTAGCGAGACCTCGGCGTACCGGGTATCTCTTACTATTCCTTCCTCAACCGCTGCGGTGTTTGTAGTTCCTCCGGAGTACGTACTTTGGTGGTTCCTTCCGTTCTTGGTCTGCCCATCTGAGAACATCCAATCATGTAGTCGGTATGTCGGGTCCCATCCTTCCTTATAATTTGTTGTGTTCGAATTAATACCTCCGAGCTCGCTAATAAGTGTGGCATAAGACCGCTCATTGTCTTTAGCACCATCCGCCGTGCTGTACCAGTTAGAGGAGTATTCTGAAGTAATAAAGAGAGTACCTCCAGTAGTAATAAAATCCTTAAGTTCATCAAGCACCTCATCGCTATTTGCTGTACTCCAAGCGGCTCCTGCATCCGCCCCTGATGCGTAGCCTACACCACCCACTAGCGTTCCCACAGATATATAACCTAGGTTGTTAAACTCGCGCGCTCGTTGAAAAGCGGCCAAGTATGTCGGTTGTATGGCTGGAACCGCGTAGCCGAAGGTGCCAACATTGTGTGCTTCAGATGAGTTTGCCATCTTTTGTATAAATTGATAATCGCCTTCAGCGTGATACATCAGTGGCTCGAATGAATCCACTCTTTCGAAGGAGTTGGGTGTGACGATTCCAGGCGTACCGGTGCTAGTAGTAACAGGCGTAACGGTGCTAGTAGTAACAGGCGTAACAGGCGTAACGGTAACAGGTGGCAATAGTGATGCTGCATAATACCAAAAACCGTTAATCACTACTTTACGTGCTGACCTGGTTCGAGTCGTACCAATGACATTCGATTTAAATGTAACTTTTGATCCACTGACTGGAAGAAGTATTGATGCTGAACCCCCGCAGTCATCATCTGAATTATACCCTTTAGAACCCTGCACCTCTCTAAATTCTCCGTCAGGATATTTATATGAAGTATTATAATCATGTGCATTTGACCCGAAATTGTGTATTGTAGCATCAACTGCATAGACTCGAGCTACTTCAGCCGTGGTAAGACCTGTGATGCCTTTGATATCAAAGGAAAATTCTGCATTTGCAGCGTAAGAACCATTCTCATTATTAACGGCGGCACTACTAAATCGTGGAAGAGTTGTTACAACTTGAGTGTTTAAATTTTTGTCAACGTATGCCTTTGTGGCAACATGCTTATCCCCGGTGGGTTCTTTCTCTAAGCTTACTACTCCAGCTGAAGAAATACTTAAAGCTGTGACTGAAGCGCTATCACCTTTATGAACGATGTTTAAGTTATTACTATTTTTTTGTACAATAAAATGTGAATCTACGTCGCCAATAACCATTTTAGTCTCTGATGCAATTCCGCCTCTCGCGTATATATTACCAGCAGTGTATGTATCTCCGCTCTTTGATCTAATATGAAATACTTCTTTATCAATAGAAGTAGCAGTATTATAGATCGATAAAGCGTGTTCATCATTATTAATATCAGTAACATCAAGGAATAAACCTCCTCCGTCAGCGGTTGATGTAGATGCTATCAGTGCAGCAAATGTTTCACCGTGTGAGTGATGTCCAGCCCCAGCTGTTGGAATTCTAGTTCTTAAAACTGATGTTATTTGACTTAGAGCACCTCTTCTGGCATTGCTTGTTCCAGCACTTCCAGTTAACTTAATGCTTCCAGTTGCTGAAAAAACATTACCATTTCCAATATTGGTAAGATTGCCATTTGAAATAGCATTTGCAACATGTCCTACAGTGGCAATCGAATTATTGTCATTACCATCAACTTTAGCAACTTTAGCTCCAGCTAGAAATTCTACAGTAGCATTACGATTAATAGTAATTGCTGCTGTGCCATTGCCGTTGGTGGCTTGAGGGCCAAGCATCATTTGATCAGTATTCTTATTTCTCCAAATGCCAAAACGTTTATTCATTAAACCAACATTAGCTAAAACAAGCTGTGGATAATCGTCATTTTCTAGGAACAAATTAGCATTACCCTTAATATTTCCATTAACATCTAACGTTTGGCTTGGAGTAGTAGTATTAATACCAAAGTTGCCATTTTGGTCGAATCGAGCTGACTCAGTTACTAGATAAGTATCATCGTTGGTATCAGTTGCTCTTAAAAAGGAAATTTCTCCGGTGTCATTCGCTCCTTCAATAAACTGAATGGCTGAAGATCCTCGCTGATTTGTTCCCTTTACATACCCGTGGTTTACTTCTTGGAGTCGAGTTTGAAAGAAAAAGTCTCTATCGAACTCTGTTCCGTTATTTACCCAAATTGCTCTAGCGTTTCCGGTATCAGCGAGAACATTACTTAAAGACTGAAAAACTTGTGCATTTACTGCAGGAACAGAAACGTTATTTTCAAGATTAAATAAGTTAAAATCAATATTCCATCTTTGACTAAATGTTCCAGGTAATTCTTTTACTGCAACGGTATCTCGCTCGTTTGATGTTAATATTATTTCTCCTTCAACAACTACAACGAAAATTAATCCAGCAGAGCCGGAGGCATTTTGAGTAATTATACCCAATTTATCGTTTCCGGTAATTACAAATCTATGCTCACCGACGGTTAGAGAACGAGTCTCGAAGCCAATTAATGTATTATTATGATAAAGCTTGTATTGAGAATCAGCAGAAATATAGACCTTAGCTGTTTTCCCGATGTTGCTACCGCTAGGTGCATCTAATCGTAAATTACCTCCAACCATCGCTGAACCTCTGTTGGTCGATAAGAAACCGTATGCTCGACTTTTTTCGTCAAATTGATTAACTTGAATTGCGCCGCTAAACTGTGATGATATACTTTGATCATCTGAACCTCTTACAGAAAATTTGACATCTGTCGGAGCTCCATTTGCAATAGTTGGTTTTGAACCAATAGATAATGCACGAGAGATATTTACACTGGCATCTGATTGACAACTTAATGCGATTTTATCATCGTATGCACCTTTAACGTTATTCCATTTTCTTGATGCAATTGTTAATTTACCAGCAGGTGCATTAGCGGCATTAAACATCCATGCGTGGGTAGTATTTGCGCGAGGTCTTAAACTAATTATTCCTTCTCTTCCGCTAAGAACTACGTGACCAGCTTCATCAGATCTACCTCCAACACAAAGATCATAATCTCCGTCGAAATCTCCTCCGACCGAAAGTTTACTATTAATGGCTGCTCTACCATGAATCTTAGCATTTGTAAATACATCAACTAAGCCAGTTTGAAGTTGCATGACTTGGGTTAAAGCTCGAGTAGAATTTGCTATTGAATTATCTCCAACCTCAAATATCATTTTACCGGTGGTTTCATCAACAGAAGTTTCAATACGAGCAGATGATCCATTTACCGATGGTTTACCGTAAGCATGGTTAAATGTTACATTAGCATTACCATCATTCATAGTAAGAGCTACACCTCCGGTTGATCGGCCAGCTTCGATAAATCCAGTAGTTCTTAAATCTCCAAGTACATCAAGATTTACTGATGGACTCGATATTCCTATTCCTACTCTACCGCCACCTGTAATACGTACTCGTTCCTTTGAGTTATTTGCTGAAGCTTCTCCAGTAAAAAATCTCATCGAGTTTCCAATATTATGATATTGAATTTGACCAGACTTATGGCTTTTACTATCTCCAAATGTTACAGCAGCAAATCTATCATCCTTTGATTGAATAGATATAATACTATTATCAGTAGTTGTCTGAACACTTAATCGACCGGCTGGAGATGAGGTTCCAATACCAACATTACCACTAGCTGTAATCCGCATCTTTTCAGTAAGCGGTGAAACATTTACAGATGTATAAAAAATTAATGATGAATCTGAATAAGCGCTATTACTATTTTCTGAAACAGAAGCTATACGCGATGCTAACCATGTATCTTGTGTTGCGTTAGCCGAACCATATACACCAGGATCTGAAGCTGTTGTATCTGGATTATAAAAATCAATTGAAGGACCAGATCCTTTATGATTTGATCCAGCAGTGGGAGAGTTTGAATTTGTAACTCTTAACTCCAACATAGGAGTTACTTCATTCTGAGTATACTCCTTCGTCCATTTAGATTTTTGAATGAATGACTTAACTCCGTTGATCGTCTGATCTCCGGTGAGTAATACAACTCTACTGTCTAAAGTATCAAGTTCGTCATATACGTCCTGAAGATTAATCTTAATCGAATTAGTCTTAAGTCTCCATTCGTTAAATGTATCAGTTTCAAATACGTCTATAAAAAGTTCTTTTCGTGCCATAGCTCTATTTATTCATTTTAACGAGAAGTGTTTTAACTAAATCTTTTAGTTCAGATACTTCGTTTTTTAATTCATTGATTTCTTTTGAAGATTTTTTACTGTATTTCTTCCTTAATAGCGCAGCTTTATACGCAGCAGAATCATTATTTAATATTGCATTTGTTGTTTGATCACGCTCAAGTGCAGTATTATCTTTTACTGTTAATCGCATCTTATACCGTGGCAATTGCTCTAAAGTCCTTTACTGTAGGAACAAGAGCATGATCATTAGAAGTCAGTACGATCTTAACTTGGAATGCAGTGAATAGCGGTGGAACGGGATTCACTGCAGAGAAATCTTTCTTATATTGTATTTCGCTATAATCACCATAGTTGTCAATAAGTAATGGTGTTTCTGGATCAATTCTAGTAAATGGGATATCTTCGATATTATCTTCTGATCTCTTAAATCGAGCATAGACTAATACATTGCTGCCAGGATATGGCTTATTGATATTTAGATATGAATCCAATCTATCTGAAGGATTATTTAGAACAACCTCCTTTGTCATATAGACCGCAGTCGCATTACCGTGAGTTGCCAATAGTTCTGAATCTCCAGCAACTTGCATTAAACTATCTTCAGGAACAGGACTTAAAGTAGTGGCATCTTCTGGTCCAATAATATTCTTAACCGCAATAAGTGAAATTCGATCTAAATCAATAACTGGAGATACCTTTGAATTTCCAGTTTTTAGAGTAATCCTAATCTTTAAGTTTGAATTTTCAGTTATTGCCCCAGTGCCTGGAGCAGTAGAAATATAGTGATTTTCATTTGGAACAATTACGTGGTAATCTGATTCTTCCCCTGTCGTTGATATTTCAAATAACACGCTTGTTTCTGGATGTTCAATAAAGTCTGTATTAAGTTGAACTTGAGAGAACTCGAGCGGACCGTCATATGTACCTTCTTCTAAACCATTGCCATTTGCGTCAACAGTATCAATTCCAACGGCATCTAATACAATGCTTCCAGATGTTTGATAGTCTGCTCTTCGAACAACCATCTTGAAGTCCTTCATTTGGTCAGGTGTCCAAGTAGAAGCATTCTGAGATTTAAATGATACACCTAAGAATGGATTCTTTGAAATATATTCATCAGTAAATACATCATTTTTACCTACTTCAGATAACCATTGACGATAATGAGATGAATTCGATTCAGTAACAATTGCATATTCTAATCCATATTGAAGATATACCGGAGAATCAAACGTAAACGTTGTTGCTTTATCAGGAGCAGCATCATCACTTGTTTGCACTTCGCCTGGTTGTTTTATTACATCACTTAATGGGACACGGCGCTGGGTCGGCATACCGTTTTCAACCTCAACCAAGTACATTTTAATTGGAATATCCTTAGTTGATTTGTGACTAAACCATAAATCTATTGAATGAATAAAAATTCCGGTTGGATTTTCTCCAATAATAAATGATTGTGCTAGTGGATCATACCATTGGGTACGAGTAACAGCTGTTGATGTCTGAAGCCGAGACTGGGTGACACGCTGATCTTGTCTAACAACAGTTCGAGTAGTAATAAGAGTTCTCTGTTTTGTTTGAACTTTACCCTGTGCGGTGTATGTCGCATCTGCGCTTGTGGTAGCTGCAGGATCAGTAGCAGTTTTACCATCTGAAAGAATAACCTTTCTTTCTCCACATGGGAATTGATGCTCTGAATTATTAGGAATAACAAACCAGCCATATACTGCTCCAGTATTATCAGTAATAATATTATCACCGGGTGTTCCGTGGCCAATGCTTCCAGCAATAGCAGTAGGTTTAATATTATGATAAACTCTCACTGAAGCATTACTAGACCATTCTTTATATCCGCTGGCTGGTACACCAGTTGCATATTTTGTGATATCTTTTCCATCAAAAAATACTTTTAATGCAGTATTAGGTTTAAACAATTTACCACTAAAATAAACTTTGCGAGCTCGCATAAATGGTACAAAACTTACATCAATGACACGATCATCTTTTACATTAGTAACGCTACTTATTGAAGCATTGGTTTTAATTCCGTCTCGAGCTTGTCTTGATTCTGTTATGGTTGTATTAACCTTTCGGACCCAGCCTCGACCAGGTCCTCGGCCCCAAGGAATTCCTGCTCGGTTCCTTCGTTCCATTGTAGTTGTTGTTACAGGTTTGCCAGTCCACGTTGTTTGCCATGAATTCCACCTTGTACCCATTTGATTGACTCGCTCAACCTCTGCTCTTAAGTCAGAAAGACTTCCACCAACTTCGTTTATAATATTTGGCGCTCTACGAGTTTCCATCCATTCATCAGATGAAGGAGAAAGTTTAACTGATCCTAACCATGTTGCTACATCGTAAGGATTAACGCTGATTGATACTGCAGCTTTTTGCTGATCGATCCATGCTGGCCCCTGATTATATGAAAGAGTGGCTAAACCATCAAGAATCGATACATTATTGTTATCTGCGCTGTTGCCAGTTTGTGTAAATGGAACGCTTCGTGTTTCGAAATATGGCCGAAGAACAGGATCATCTGAATCCATTGAACAATTATACTTAGGGTCAAATATATTTCCTACATCATGACCTTGAAAACTATCAACAATAATGCCGTTCTTAAATCTATCATATGGGTTACCTGAACCTGTTTCAAATATTTGTTTACCAGTAGCTTCTCTTTCAAGTAATGATAAAGTAGTATAATATTCTAAGCTATTTACTCGTGAATTGATTTTACCGATATCTCGCATCGTGTATCTGCGATTATCGATAAAGCTAGTTTCAATCATCGTGTGGCAGAATGTGTATGCCGGCACGTGCAGAGTATAAAGATGCATCGTAGTAGAAGGAATGCTGGGTTCTTCAGGAATTATTGCTGGAACACCCTTTATAAGTTTAAATTCACTATCCTTTGTAACAACTAATTTGTCAATTCGAGAAAGATAGTATTTAAGTTTAGAATCAATCGCACTGTTAGGATCTAAGTGTGTGCCTTCATCTGCATTGGTATTGCCGTCTGCATTTGTAAATGCCACTCTCGCTCTAAAATCAAGACAGTCAGAAAGGCGCATATCTTGATGGGTAGGAATATCTGAATAATCTATTGTATTATACGAATTAACTGAAAAATAATCTCCTCCGGTGTGGCTAAAATATGTATAAGTTACTTTAAGACCACCCGCACCCGCGCCGCCACTTATTGTGCTACCCGTATATTTAATTGCTCCCTTTTTATAGCATCCATCTCTTTGACCATTATCGACAACAAAATTATCTTTAATGTCTGTGGCTGTGTCGTTAAAGGTAGTTATTTTAGTTATTTCAATAATGTCGTGATTATCAAGAGGAATAATAGTACCAGTTGTAATCCCAGTTGTGTTAGGCACCGCTACTTCATCTGTCACCGTCACCACCGCTTTTGTCTTTAACGTCATTCCCTTTGAACGATACGAAGCTATAACAGAGACAGTTGCAGTAGCACCATTTCCGTCATCTGCAAAGGTAGTACCATTCGTAGTAAGTACTAATGTAAGATTACTGCTACTAGGATCGATTACAGCTGTCAAAATTGGATGTATTATACCATCACCATCAATTACAATATACGAATCAGTCCCAAGTTCTTCCCATTGATCACCTTCTGCTGAAAGTGTAATTGTTACTTGATTAGTGAGTGTTGAAGCAGGAGTAAATACTTTTCTACGAGTAACTTCAAGATCATCCATTCCCGATGAAACCGTTTTAATAAAATCGGCAGGAAGTTTATATATTGATCTATTATATTGTTGTTCGTATAAAGAAAAAGTCGTGTTATTATCAAGCGTAAATATGAAAGTTCCATTTTCAATTGTGTCTACACCATCTAAACTATATGGATCTTCGTTTCCATCAAGCTCAAATTGAATATCATAAATGTATAACCTATACTGAGTGCCGTCATATTCCATTGAACGTACTCGACATTTTGCTTTAGTTGTAGTGCTATCTTTAATGTCATATAGAGTATCTACATCGAATGAAGGTACACCGCCAGTAGGAAGTGTAATTGTAGAGCTTAAAACGTATGAGCCAAGATTAGCAGTACTGTACCCATTTTCAGAACCGGGATTTGTGGAACGAGCTTTTTCTCCAACTACTTCAATTCGTTCAGGCTCAGCAATTCGATAGCCATCAACATATGCAATAGATGGTTCAACACCTACTACAAATCGTGATTTACCAAATGTAATCTTACCATCTATTCCTGTATTTGCGTCAACAACAGCGTCGGCTAAATTACCAGCAGCTACTTCAGAAATATCATTGGCTGGAATAACGACATCGCTATCTAACATTTGTTCTGCTGTATATACACCACGGCCACATTTAGAATCATCATCAGTATCGTTATAAAATCCGGTAATATCGATAATAAATGGATCTAAGGCATAATCTCCGCTTTCTTCTCGGGTGCGCTCAGCCAATATATCATTTAAAGCACTGAATTCTGGACGAGCAACTTGAACCAATGCTCCATCATCTATTTCTAAAAGAAATAATGTGTCTCCTATTGATGTACTATATCCAAATATATCTTCGCTACCTGATATAAAAATAAAATCGTTATCTGATGAATCTTTACTTACTATTGCTAATTGAAGATCAATAGTATAACGATCTGCGCCAGGAGCGGTTTCATTGGGGTAACCAGCCGCGTTATCAAGTAATGATTTATCAGATTGATAATTTACAACACGTTCAACAACTTTAAACACAACTTTGGCATTTAAAGTATAATCAATTGTAGGAATTTTTGCGTAAATATCTTGGGTTTCGCTATAAACAAATTGTCCTTTAACGAAGAATACACCTTCTTCTGAATGAGCATGAATGGCTTTTCCTGTTCCACCAGTAACAACAGTACCAATATCTTGTCCTTGAGCATAAAGTGTTCCTGCATCACCAAGTTCCGGTACTATAAGAGCACTGCCTAATTCTATTGTATCATCGTCAGAAAACTCCTGTACATTCTCTGGCGGATTCTGTGAATCTTGAGCAGAACTAAGATACTTAATATAGAACCTATAAGTATTTTCCTCAGCAAGAGCTTGATAATGCAATACCTCAGCGCTAATAAAGTTTCCTGAAGAAGCATAGTCTAATCGAATACTATCTACCAAATTTAGATTAGGTATTAAACCTTCATTAAGACTGACTCCTCCGGATGGTGTAAACGAACTGTTGATCAATACGTCGACATAACTTATTGACCGATCTAATGATGCTTCAACAGCTAATTCCGGAACTGGACCTTCTTTAAAAACACCTCTACCAACTTTCTCAATTTGGTTTTGCAGAATAGACTGCATTTGATTGAGCTCACGCACTTGTACGCTAACACCAGGTTTAAAAAGAATCCGAAGAAAGTTTTTTTCCTCCGCAGTTTTAAGATTAAAATCTGGATCTTTTACACCGAAATCATCGACATACGGTTGGACTGGATAAGTTTTTATAGGCATTAGAATTGTATAACAAGTTTTACTTCATCAGTTTGATTAAAGTTTCTATTTATGGGCTTTCTATTCTCATAAAAGATAAGGTCTCCTGTTCCAGTTATATATTCAGCTTCTTCACAGGAAGCTACAGAGTATACAAGTTGATCATTATAACCATCAATACTTGTAATCTGTAAGGTCGATGCACCTGCTGCATCTGCAGCAAACTTTTTAAAGTTAACGCGAGGATCACTATTTTGATGATAATAGAATCTATCATTAACATTATCAGCATAGTCTAACCACGCTCTCGCTCCAGTACTCCCCTGCTCTATGATAAAATCTCTACCGATATAATCTCGCGTTAAGCCGTTATTAGAACCACCAAGATTCTGCAGTGTAAGATACTTTAATGCGTCGTATGCTTCTGTGTCGGTGTATAGTCCAGCTGCACTTTGATTATTATCTATAACACCTGCAGAATCGCCTAATGCATTTCTTACTGGATTTTTAACTAAACTAATTTGTCGAACATCAACACTATACCCAACTGGTGATTCTCCATCAATTTCGCCTATAAAGTTGACCGCAATACCAGCGTAAAAAGAAGGAAGATCTCTATCTGGATCAAACCCTATTCCTTCGAATGGAAGAGTAAGAGGTATAATATCAATCTCATCATTAACAACAACATCGCCATTACTATCAATATTTTCAACTACTATAGAAACAGATACATATTCTTTTTTCCAAGGTATATCATTATTAACATCTGGTACATACTCGATTGAATTGATTCCATTTCCACCTTGAAAGTTTACAAAAAAGTCTGCCACAGCAACTCTTTGACCTAAAGCATTAACCGTACCATTGTTTGCTGTATTTCCTTGATCGTATACTACTATATCTTCCGCTGGAATTAATTGAGTTCCATCAGCACTCTCGGTTGTTCCTCTTATTGTTATTTTAGTTTCTAATGTAGAAGGTACTATTGTGGCTGAGCTTCCTCCATTAACAACCTTAAAACCATGGATTAAACCACCTGTAGAATTTTTAATATTGGTTAAAGTCGCGGTGTCTGTTTGAGTAGTGTAATTTACAAATTGATCGGTATAAAATGTAGAATCCTCATCTAAAAATGATACGAGTGTCCAAATATAACCTTCACCATTTGAAATATATTGAGGAAGAGATCCGTTAAATGTGGTATAAAGACTATCACCTATTCCGGAAGGAATGGCTGTCGATGATGCTGTTACTTCTTTATTACCATCTACATTATCAAGACATAGATATATACGATCGTTAGATGTAACATAGCAAGGATAATATGCTACTCCGTCGATTGTTTCATAGTCGAAACACTTTGTATCGGTTGGATCATACTTTTTATAAATTCTATCAAATTGCCAATTGTTCCTTGGAATAACATTAAAAATATCTGCTTGGTTTGTTTTTACAAGAACCATGAGATTCTGTAATACATCATCTTTATCATAAAGTGTATCAGAAGGTAAAGGAGCAGAAAACTGTCTGCTATATTCTGTTACTTGATTACCTAACGCATCTGTCGTATCAGGCCAACTATCTGTCTTGCCTAATCCAATAAAATACTCGTCTGTTCCCACTTGTGGGGATTTAAGGTCATTAATAAATAGTGACCTTGCGTTTTTTCTAAATTCTGATGTAATTATTGCTGCCATATCTTTTATTTATATAAATTTAAAATAGTTTAAAGGGGTATTAAATTGTGTTTCTATAAAGTGTTTCCAGAAACATCAATCGGGGTGCGAATAACTGTGGAGGCGTGTCGTTTCGTTGTAGTAGTACGTCCGGTTCCTAAAACCTTCATACATATGTTCGCGGTTGCAGTATTTTCGAGCCTGAATGTTGGGATAATGATTTCCCCGGGATTCGTAACATTATAATTGGATTTATGGGAAACGTTTATAAAGGACCGGTTCTTTGGAAGAGTTTTGCTGCCGCCGAATACTGGAGAAATAGCCTTTCCAGTAGAATCAAAGAATTGCACGCTCGGGTAAAAGTTTATATCGTAATCGCCCAGCCAAATGCTGCCGCTCGTCTTCGTCGTTGTAAAAGTCAGCGTTTGTCCTTGTATAGTGACACCTGCAGGGTAAGTGGTAAAGTCGG
>TARA_B110000483_G_scaffold101125_1_pt1 | contig 13572 bp, 2 predicted proteins | sample TARA_B110000483 | Tara Oceans TARA_B110000483 (sample SAMEA4398176) | marine metagenome | biome: Polar Biome; feature: [SRF] surface water layer (ENVO:00010504); material: water (ENVO:00002006), including particulate matter (ENVO:01000060) such as... | depth 5 m
GGGAGCCGATCGCCATTGTCGGCCTAGGAGTCAGATTTCCCGGCGAAGTCACCACTCCCGCCGAACTCTGGACTCTGCTGCAGGCAGGAAGAGACGCCACGAGCGAGGTCCCCGCCGCCCGCTGGGATCGAGAGATTTTTTATGATCCCAATCCCGAGGCGCAGGGAAAGATCAGTACCCAACGCGGCGGGTTTCTGGCCGACGTGGAGCATTTCGATCCGCAGCACTTCGGCCTCGCACCGGCGGAAGTGCCTCACCTCGATCCTCAACACCGGCTTTTGCTGGAAACTTCCTGGGAAGCCATGGAAGACGCGGCCATCGCCCCGGACGGTCTGACCGGCGAATCGGTGGGCACCTTTATTGGTATCAGTAGTTCCGACTATGCCCAGCGATTGTTCGAGCAAGGGGTTGAGGCGATCGACCCTTACGTCGGATCCGGCAATGCCCACAGTGTCGCCGCCGGTCGCATCGCATACACACTCGGTTTCCAAGGGCCAGCAGTGGCCATTGATACCGCCTGCTCCTCTTCCCTCGTTGCCGTGCACTTGGCTTGCCAGAGCCTTCGCTCCCAAGAGACCCATCTCGCGTTAGCCGGAGGCGTGAACCTGCAACTCAGTCCACTCATCTCAGTCAATCATTCCCGCGCCCGGATGCTGTCACCCGACGGGCGTTGTAAAGCGTTTGGCGATCAGGCTGATGGGTTCGGCCGCGCCGATGGCTGTGGCATGATCGTGCTGAAGAGACTCAGTGATGCGCAACGCGACGAGGACCGTATTCTGGCGGTGATTCGTGGATCGGCCACCAACCAAGACGGTCGTACCAGCGGCCTCACGGTGCCCAACGGGCAGGCGCAGCAGGCCGTCATTCGCGCCGCATTGGCCCAAGCCCAGCTCCCGCCCGAAGCCATCGATTACATCGAGGCTCACGGCACCGGCACTTCGTTGGGCGATCCGATTGAGGCCCACGCCCTGGGGGCCGTGTTCGCCGGCCGATCGGACGCCAACCCGCTGTGGCTAGGCTCCATCAAATCCAACTTCGGCCATTGCGAGGCGGCGGCGGGCATTGCCGGGTTGATCAAAGTGGTGCTCGCGCTCCAGCACCAAACCCTCCCGATTCATTTGCACGCTTCGCCCCCATCGACGCGAATCGACTGGAGCAGCCTGCCCCTGCAAATTGTTTCGACCGCGCAACCGTGGGCACCGCGAGAAAACCATGTGCGGACGGCAGGCGTGAGCTCGTTCGGGTTCGGTGGTACCAATGCCCACATCGTGGTCGCGGAGGCCCCCGCCGCGGTTGAACCCACGATTCAATCGGGAGAGGAGGAGGACCTGCTGCCCTTGTCAGCCCGCACCCCCGATGCGCTGGGGCAACTGGCCAATCGTCTGCTTACGCACGTCCAAACCCACGCCGACCGTTGGTCCGACATCAGTTTCACCCTCGCCGTGGGCCGCGCCAGTTTTGCCTATCGCGCACTGATTCCAAAATCAGCGGACTTCACCGCGCTGCGGAATCTCGCCGACCATCCCTCATCGGCGTTGTTGGTCGCAGAATCGCCCCGCATCGCCTTCATGTTTTCCGGCCAGGGATCTCTCACACTCGAGGCCGGATTGAAGCTGCGAGAGACGGTTCCCGCTTTTCGGAACGCCTTCGACGCCGCCGCCGCCATCGTCCAACAGCAGGCGGGCTGGCAGGTGGCCGAAGTGCTCGCCGACACGGATCGTATCAAGCGCACCGAATACGGCCAAGTCACCCTGTTTTGCATCAGCTACGCGCTGGCGCGTACCTGGCAGCAATGGGGCATCGAACCCGCCGTGGTCCTGGGCCATAGCGTGGGAGAATATGCCGCCGCCTGCGTGGCGGGAGCACTCACCTTGGAAGACGCCCTATCGTTATTGATCGCCCGAGCTCAGGCCATGGGCGCACTCGGTGAACACGGCGCGATGGTTGCCGTTTCGGCCGATCCCGCGATCTGGGAAACGACGATCCAAACCGCCGGGGCGGAAATTGGTGCTTACAACGCTCCGCAACAGTTTGTGGTGACGGGAAACCGGCCGGCGGTGACGGCGTGTGCGGAAGCTCTAGCGGCGCAAGGATTACCCACGACTCCCTTGAGTGTGAAACAGGGGTATCATTCCCGGGATATGGAACCGATGATCGATGCATTCCGCACCGCTGCCGCCGAAATCCCGTTCCAGTCCCTACAGTGTGAATTCATATCCTCGGTTTCCGGAAAACTGGAGGAGCAAGCGATCGGCACCGCCGACTATTGGGCCCGGCAAATTCGCCAGCCGGTCCGTTGGCGCGACGCCGTCGCAACGCTCAGCCAACAGGGAATTGATTTGGTGATCGAACTCGGTCCCGGCGGGATGCTCACGGCATTGAGTCAGCATACCTGGTCATCCTCCTCGGCCACGTGGTTGGCCAGCCTGCGAGGAAAAACCCGCGAGGCCGAGGCCGCGAGCTTACGCACGGCGGCGACTCGCGCGTGGCAGCGGGGAGCGGCGATCGACTGGCAAGCCGTGCACGCCGGACGCAAACTCTGTCGTCGGCGTTTGCCCACTTATCCATTCGAACGCCAGCGCTATTGGCCTGAGAGCGCCGTGATACCGGCGGCGGCCTACCGATTGATCGCTGTTCCGGTGAGTGCCAATTCGACCATCCAAACACTTCCCGCAACTTGGCACTTGGTCGGGGATCTGAGTGATTGGCACTCTGCCCTCAGAGCGCAGGGGAATCTAGTGGTGAGTCACGCGAAAGATGCGACCCCGTTGGCGTTGCAACCCCACTTGGGTAAGGCCGAAAACCCGCATCGGGTATTGGTCCGGCGGGACCACCCAGCCGCTTCGCTTTGGATCGGAGCAGCCAAGGTTTTGGCCTTGGAGTATCCTTCCCTCTGGGGGGGACTCACGACCCTGCCCCCAGATCTCGAACCTGCATCGGCGGTCAATTCCGTCGGAGCACAACAGACGGCACCGGTTGTGCATTGGCAGCAAAATGGTGGCACCACATCGCAACTGGAAATCGATGCCTTGCCCACCGCCACTTGGACCGCCCGGCCAAACGTGACCTATGTGATCACCGGAGGGCTTGGTGCGCTAGGCCTGCATTTTGCTCGTTGGTTAAGTGATCGCGGGGCCACCGCCCTGCTTTTGATGGGCCGACGTAAACCTCAGCCAGAAGTTGAAAAAACCCTCGAAGCTCTCCGAGCCAGAGGCGTCGAGATCTCCACGGCTCAGGTTGACGTCACCAACCGGGATCAACTTGAAACAGCGCTAAAATCCCCGGCGCTTCCCGTGGGCGGAATAATCCACGCCGCCGGAGTGGGTGACTTTACAGCGTTTGCGACCATGACGGAATCTAGGTGGGAAGAAACCACCTCCGCCAAAGTCATCGGAGCAGCCCTCCTTGATGAACTATGCTCAAGTCTGGATCTGGATTTGTTTGTCCTTTGTTCCTCCATCTCCTCCGTCTGGGGTTCGCAGGGACAAGCCCACTACGCCGCGGCGAATCAAGTATTGGACGATCTGGCGGCCCGACGTCACACCCGGGGCGATCCGGCGTTGGCGGTCAATTGGGGGCCCTGGGCGGATGGCGGCATGGCCACTCCCGAGGCGGCGAAAAAACTGACTGAAATCGGGATTGGGCTGATGGCTCCAGCGGCCGCTTTGGCGACCTTCGAAGCCGCGCTGGTCGCGGGTCGATCACAGGTGGTGATCGCCCAAGTGCGATGGGAACAATTCCGTGAAACCTATGAGCTCCGCGGGCCTTCCCTACTCTTGCAAAAAATGCCCGCCCGCCGCGGCCGAGATCCCTCGCTCCCGTCCGCCGGAAGCCAATCCCCTTTGGCATTGCAGCTGGATGACACCCCACCCGAGAAAATCTCTGCGCTCCTGCTGCACCACGTCGAATCCGTGGTTTCGCAGGTGCTGAAACTCCCGCCGGGACAAAAGGTATCCCCCCACCAGGGGTTCGCCGATCTCGGTATCGACTCCTTGATGGCCATCGAGCTGCGCCGCCAGCTCAGTGCCGATCTTGGCACGGACTTCGCCACCACCCTCGTCTTTGACCACCCGGATTGTGAACGACTCGCGGTCTATTTGCAGACGCAGTGGCAAAAGTATGAGGACCTCACCGCCGATTCAAATACGTCATCCCATTCGGCGGACGCCGAGGCTGAGGCGGAACTGAACCGCAAACTCACGGAACTCGGAATCTGATTCGCTTTGTGACCCCACCCATTGAGGTAGATCTCTGGTTTGTCCCGTTGTCCGGCGATTCCGATGCCCGCGACAGAGCTTGGAGTGTGTTGGATGCGAGCGAACAGACCCGCGCTGATCGTTTCCACTTCGAGGCGGACCGGGGGCACTACATTTTTTCTCACGCCGCTTTGCGCACCGTGCTTGGTCGCAAACTGGGACAGAATCCCGCGGACTTGCGTTTCGCTTCGGGCCCATCCGGCAAGCCCGGGCTAATCGACTCCGTCGCAGAAACGCTGCATTTCAATCTATCCCACGCTGGCACGCATGCGCTGATTGGCGTAAACACCCTTGCCCCGATCGGCGTTGATTTGGAATCCACGACCCGAGACGTGGAAATGTCCGGCATCGTTGACCGCTTTTTCGCCGCACCGGAACGCGCAATCTGGGAGCGGATTCCAGCAGCCGAGCACTCCGCGGCCTTTTTCCGCGCTTGGACGCGCAAAGAAGCCTACGTCAAGGCCCGCGGGGATGGATTCAGTCATGATTCTTCCCGCTATGCCGTGGAATTTCAGCAAACAAAGACCGCCAGACTCATTTTGGACGAAATTGATCCCTCCGCCCCGGCGCAGTATCAGCTGACTCCCGTGGTCGCGCCCCCCGGGTATGAAGCTGCCTGCGCGCTACGAATTTCCCCGGATCAGGCCCTCGATCTGAAAATCCATTCCTGGCCCTAGATCTCCGCCTTTTAGTCAACTGTAAATCGAACGCTAAAAGATCGCCTGAATTGTAAAATTCCATAAAATTCCATTGCCGCAGGTCATCGCAAACCATGCGATGACGGGGTCCATCGCCGCACCTTTGGCCCATGATGCCCACCGCCTCTTCTGTCTCCCAACCCAGTCCGCTACACCGTGCCCTGCACGCGATCGAAGTTTTGGAGTCGCGCTTAGAGGATCAACGCCGATCCACGACCGAAGCCATCGCCATTACCGGGATCGGATGTCGCTTTCCCGGAGGCTCCAATTCTCCGGCGGAGTATTGGGATTTGCTGAGCCAAGGCCGCGATGCCGTGACGGTGGTGCCACCGCAAAGATGGGATGCCGACGCGTTTCTGGCTACCCATCCGGATACCCCCGGTCGAATGCTAACACGACATGGTGGGTTCTTGGATGACATTGAGTCTTTTGACCCCGCTTTCTTCGGAATTTCACCGCGCGAAGCTGCCCGCATGGATCCCCAACATCGGTTGTTGCTGGAGGTCGCTTGGGAGAGTCTCGATGTCGCCGGGCAAACGCCCGATCGAAGAGCTGGCCGCAACACCGGAGTGTTTGTCGGCATTACGGGCGCTGAATATGGTTCCCTGCAACTCGCGGCCGAGGGAACCCACTCGCTCGACACCTATCATTTGACCGGCAACGCCTTGAACACGGCGGCCGGGCGACTCGCGTTCGTATTCGGCCTCCAAGGGCCGGCTTTAGCCGTCGATACGGCCTGCTCCTCTTCGCTAACCGCCGTGCATCTGGCCTGCCAAAGTCTGCGCCGACGCGAATGCGACAGCGCTCTGGCTCTCGGGGTCAACGCCTTGCTCTCGCCCGTTGGCAGTATTGCCCTGTCGCGGGGCCAAGTGCTCGCGCCTAGCGGCCGCGCCCGAACGTTTGATGAACAGGCGGATGGCATGGTGCGAGGCGAAGGTTGTGGCGCGGTCGTGCTCAAGCGCGTCAGCGATGCAATCCGGGACGGCGATCCGATACTCGCGGTAATCCGGGGATCAGCGATCAATCAAGATGGTCCCAGCAGCGGTCTCACCGTCCCTCACCGCCCGGCCCAAGAACGACTCCTGCGAGACGCCCTCACGGAGGCTGGTCTGCAACCCGAGGCAATTGACTACATCGAAACTCACGGCACCGGAACCCCGTTGGGAGATCCCATTGAGGTGGGGGCCTTGGGCGATGTTTTCGCGGCCGATCGCACTGAAAATAATCCTCTGCTACTCGGTTCCGTAAAAACGAATTTTGGCCACCTTGAGTCCGCGGCAGGTATTGCCGGTCTGATCAAAACCATCTTGGCGCTGCACCATGAGGCCCTGCCGCCCCACCTCCATTTTACCGAACCTTCCTCCAAAATCGATTGGCAACAAGGGCGATTGCGAGTCACGGATTCCCTCACCACTTGGCCCCGCCAAAACCGGCCCCGTATCGCAGGGGTCAGTTCATTCGGATTCAGCGGCACCAATGCCCATATCATCCTGGCAGAGGCGCCTCTCTCAGCAGGAAAATCTCTCACCCCGAAACCACGAGAGCTTTCGGGTCCACCACCCGATTATCAACGGCAGCGCTTTCCCCTGCCTCCCCCGCAGCTCCCCGACACGGGCTGGGCTTTTGATCTGCCCGGGAAGCTGATCAAGCTACCGAACGCCGCGGAACAGCATTTCGAAATCACCCTACATGCCGGACTCCCGACCTGGATCCGCGATCATCGGGTCTTTGGCCGGATGGTATTCCCCGCCGCCGGGTGGTTCGAGTTGGCCCGCCGGGCGGGCCAACTGGGAGGTCTGCCCGCCTTGCGCGAAGGTCGCATCCTCCGTGCTCTCGTCATCCCTGATCACGCGCCGGTCACCCTCCATACCATCGTTTCCCCTGATGGCACCGTGGAGGTCTTTAGCCGCAGTGGAGAGCAAGCGGAGTGGATCCAACACTTTACCGGCACGGTCGCGGCTTCACCGGAGGCCGTTCCAGCGGCCGATGCGATCACCGACGTTACTGATCTCCCCGCCGTATCCGTCGAGCATCTCTATCAAAACTATCGGGACCGGGGCCTGGATTACGGGCCCAGTTTCTCCGGCCTCATTTCGCTCCACGCCGAACCGGGGAGCGCGATAGCAGAAGTGCAACTCCCTCCGGGCGCACCGCTTTCAGCGCACGAAGGTGCCCCTTCTCCCGCGCTATTGGATGCCTGTTTTCAAGCTGCGGGAGCCGCTTTTGCTGCCCCCGACAATGCCGAAGCAGTTTACCTGCCCGTCGCCGCCAGTGGCTGGTATCTTGCCGGCGTAGATCATGATTTTGGCGCCCCCCTTAAACTCGTGGCGCAGACGAGTACCGCATCCGAAACCGCCACGGTTTCACTACAGATTCTCGATCAGAACGATCAGGTGATTGCCCGCCTCGATCGCCTCGAGCTACAACGCGCCACCGCGAAGGCGTTGGCTCAACAACTCGAACCGACCGCTCCCACGGATTGGCTTTACGAGGTGACACCCGTGCCTCAATCGCTCGCCCCGATGGCGGGCTCCCCGCAACTGGCAGGGAACTGGCTCATCGTGGATCCCGCCTCATCCCACGGGACCCATTTGGCCGAGACGCTTCGCCAAGCCGGAGGGAATCCAACCGTCGCCCCAAAATTCGTTTCCGGCACTTGGTCGGGAGTGATCGTATTGGCGGGGTTTGCAATCGACCCGATGGACCCCGATATCGCCGCGGCCACAACTCCGCTGCTCCGCACCGCCCAGACCTGGGGGACTGAGACTAATCCCTCGGATCTCTGGATCGTCACCCCTTCGCCGTTGGAGCGCCCGAGTACTGCCGCCCTCTGGGGGTTGGGCCGGGTGATTCAAGCGGAGTGGAATCACTTGGTGAGCCGCATGGTGGGTTTGGATTCCTTCGATCCGAAACCCGTGCTGGCCGAGCTGGGTCAACCCACGCGCGAGAACCAAATCATCTACCGTAAACAAAGCCGGCACGCGTTGCGCCTGCAGCCATTACCTCCCGCCGCCCGTACTCCGATATCTTTATCGGCCGAACGGACCTACTTGGTGACGGGAGGACGCGGCGCGTTGGGCATGCTCAGCGCGGCATGGTTGGTCGAAAACGGAGCTCGCTATTTGGCCTTGATCGGCCGGCGACCGCCGACCGAAGAAAACCGGCAATCAATCGCCGTCTGGCAAGCCGCCGGCATTCAGGTGGAATTACCCGAACTTGATTTGACCGATGCCGCGGCGGTGCGCTCAACGATCGCAAAACTCGACCAATCATTCCCTCCCCTAGCTGGAGTGATTCACGCCGCCGGCACCATTCAAGACGCGACCCTGGCCGACCAAACCGCGCAACACTTCGAGCAGACGGCCGCGGCCAAATCCCAAGCCGCCAGCAACCTGGCCCGGGCAATCACAGACCATAAATACCAACTCGATTTCTGGATCAATTATTCTTCATCGGCCGGGGTGCTCGGTACCCCAGGCCAAGCTAACTACGCGGCGGCCAACGCGTGGCTGGATGCTTTCATCACTCCGGCCGATCGCACCCTCAATGTCGCGTGGGGGCCCTGGACCGCGGGTCTGGGCGCCGCGATCGGCGATCGCTACACGGCCCGGGGCGTAAGCTCAATCAAACCGGCCCAGGCATTCGCTTTGCTGGAGACCCGGTTGGCCGGCGAACCAAAAGCGATCGCGGTGTTGCCCATCAACTGGTCTCGCTTCTTTGCCGCAAATTTCTCCGCCGGAAACCCACCCTTGCTGGATTTGGTGCGCCCCCCGGATTCGCCGACCGCCCCCATCAGTCCCCCCTCCTCCACCGCCCTTGAGACCGCGGATTTACCCAAGGTCATCCGACAGCAGATCGCCCGGGTGCTGCGGTTGGATCCTGCTCGCCTCGATGACGAGCAAACCCTCCCCTTGCAGGGTCTCGACTCGCTGATGGCAATGGAACTGCGCCACGCCCTACAAAAAACCACGGGAGTGGATATTCCGGTGGTCACGTTTCTGGGTGATACCCCGGTGGGGCAGCTGATCACGTCCGTGGCCGAACAGAAGCCACCCCAAGTGGAGCCTGAAACCGCGTCGAGCACCGGAACGGAGCTATCCCGCGGCCAATCGGCATTGTGGTTCCTGCATCAAAGCGATCCGGCGAGCGCGGCCTACCACACGGCGTTTGCGCTGCGCCTGCGCGGTCCCATCGACGCGCCAAAACTGCAAAATATCTTCACCCAACTGGTCTCTCGTCATCCCCAGTTGAGAGCCCGTTTCCCGCGCGACGCCGGCACTCCAATTTGCTTGGTCGAAACGGAATCCGTATTCCCGTTTGAAATCGGTGATGCCACGGCGCTTACCCCGTCCCAATTGGCGGCAAAAGTGGCCCGGGATTACGCCCAACCGTTCGACCTCGAACAGGACTCATTGCTGCGGGTCAACTTGTATCAACAGTCGAACCGCGAGGAGGCCGTGTTGTTATGCACGATTCATCACATCGTGAGCGACGCTTGGACGAATTGGCTCCTGCTCGACGAATTCCGCCGGCTCTATTCATCGACCGAACCACTCCCGCAACTGGCGGCCGGTTATCACGATTTTGTTCGCTGGCAAAAGCGTTTCCTCGCTAGTCCAAAAGCAGGTGAAGCATGGGCTTTTTGGCAGCGCACGCTGGCCGGACCATTGCCGGTCTCAATGTTGCCATTGGATTTTGATCGTCCCGTCTCGTTGGCGGCACGAGGTGCCTCGGTACCGTTGAATTTCTCCCCCGAATTATTTAGCCGCCTCAAAACTCTGGCCCAATCTGAAGGCACCACGGTCTTCACTTTGTTGCTCACCGCCTGGCAGGTCTGGTTGCACCGCCACACCGGTCAAAATGACATCATCGTCGGATCACCTACGGCAGGCCGCAGTCAGGCGGAATTCACCTCGGTCGCGGGATACTTCGTGAACCCCGTGCCGTTTCGCGCCCAGTTGGATCCCACCCAGCCCTTCACTGCGCTGCTGGCAAACAATCGCAGCCATCATCTCGCGGTGCTCGAGCACGCCGACTATCCCTTGCCGCTGTTGGTGGAAAAACTCAAAGTGCGGCGCGATCCTGCGCGTCCCGCCATCTTCCAAAATCTTTTTGTCTACCAGAAACCTCAACAGGGTGAAACGGGACCGCGTCCCGGGGGGCAAAGCTGCGGGGATCTCCAGATTGAAGAGTTTCCCTTGGCTCAGATGGAAGGACAGTTCGAACTGACCCTGGAGATATTTGCCGGTGGGACCGGGACCCTAAAATACAACACGGCCTTGTTCTCAGCCACCTCCGCCCAGCGCTTCGGCCAACGTTTTGGCACATTGCTCGAGAGCATCACCACAAACCCAAATCAAGCGGTTGCTCAACTCCCCTTGCTGCCGGCAGCTGAACACGAGCTGGTCACCCAGACGTGGCAACCCGTGGAACCGGCCTACTCGAGCGAAACCACCTTGGTCGATCTCTTGCTCCGACAAGCCGAAAAATCGGGCGATGCCCCGGCGGTCCGTTTCGGGCAAACCACCCTGACCTATGCGGAACTGTATGCCCGGGCACACTCGCTAGCGACGGCCTTGCAAGCGGAGGGAGTCGGTCCGGATGTATTGGTGGGAGTTTGTGCGGAGCGCTCCCCTGATTTGGTGATCGCGTTGCTTGGCACTATGCTGGCGGGAGGCGCTTACGTGCCCTTCGACCCTTCCTACCCCGAGGAGCGACTTGAATTCATGCACGCGGATTCCGGCGTAGCGCTGGTGCTGACCACTTCGCAATTTGCGGAAGCTTGGCAAGCTCGGGCCGAATCCGTGTGGGTGCTTGACCAAGGACTCCCCTCCACCACAGCTCCGTATGTTGCTCCGGCCCTCACCCCCGATCACGCCGCTTATTTAATTTACACCTCCGGCTCAACCGGGCGCCCCAAGGGGGCCCTCAACATCCATCGCGCCATCGTCAATCGACTGCAATGGATGCAGGAGGAATATAGTATCGATGACACTGATACAATTCTCCAAAAGACGCCCTTCAGCTTCGACGTCTCGGTTTGGGAATTTTTCTGGCCACTGCTAAACGGGGCTCGATTGGTTCTGGCCCAACCGGGGGGGCATCAGGATCCCACCTATTTGCGAGACCTCATTCGCGAAGAAAATGTCACCCACCTCCACTTCGTGCCCTCCATGTTACAGCTGTTCGTGGACGTTCCCGGTTTGGCGGAGTGCGCGTCGCTCCGGCGGATCATCTGCTCCGGTGAAGCCCTTCCGGCCGATTTGCCCGCGCGACTTTTTTCCCGCCATCCGCGGGTGGAACTGCACAATCTTTATGGTCCCACCGAAGCGGCGGTTGATGTCTCCTATTGGGTGTGTCATCGCGATGCTCCTGCTGGCCCCATCCCCATCGGCCGACCGGTGGACCGAACCCAACTCTATGTCTTGAACGAGCAGCGCGAACCACAACCCATTGGGGTGGCCGGCGAACTGCATATCGGCGGGGTCCAATTGATGCGGGGTTATCATCACCGGCCCGAACTCAACGCCGAAAAACTAGTCGCGGATCCTTTCTCCAAGGTCACCGCAGCGCGGCTTTATCGCACGGGAGATCTGGTCAGCTGGCGGGCCGACGGCGTGCTGGAATACCACGGCCGCATCGACGGACAGATCAAGTTACGAGGCTTCCGGATCGAACTGGGGGAAATCGAATCCGCCTTAATCACTCTCCCTGAAATTCGGGAGGCCGCGGTCATTCTACGACCCGACCACGCGAACGATCCGCAACTCGTGGCTTACCTTATTCCGACCGGGGCAGCGATCGACACCTCCGACCTGCGACGCGAGCTCCGCAAACTTCTGCCCGAACACATGGTGCCAGCGGTATTTGTCACCCTCACCTCCTGGCCCTTATCTCCGAACGGCAAACTGGATCGAAAGGCACTCCCTGCTCCGCCAACGGCCCCGGATTCCACCACTCCTCTCTCGGTCGCCTCGGCCGCCGAAACCCTGCTGCACACCCATTGGACCGATCTGCTCGGTCACTCGAATTTCGGTCCGGAAGATAACTTTTTCGATCTCGGCGGTCACTCCCTTCATCTCGGAAGACTCCACGCCCAACTCCAATCTGGCGGTCATGCCGATCTTACGCTGGTTGAACTGTTTCAATACCCCACTATCCGCACGCTCGCCCAGCGGCTGGAAGGCGCGACCGCCGCCCCCGTGCCCAACAGTTCTGGCGCGGAAAAAACTCCTTCACGACGGGGTTCTCTATCTCAGCAACGCGCGCGTCGACGCGAAGCCCGGGATCGCTCATGAATTCCCCGCCCGCAGTGAGAGAACAAGATTTGGCGGTGATCGGCATCGCCTGCCGGTTCCCGGGAGCGTCCAATGTGGATGAGTTTCTCAACCTCTTGCGTGACGGCCGGGAGGGACTGACTCACTTCAGTCGCGAGGAGCTCCTGAACGCGGGGGTGGATTCCGCGCTCTTGGAACGACCGGAATATGTTCGCACCAACGGCGTGCTCGCCAATCCCGCCCGGTTTGATGCGGCGTTCTTTGGTTACACTCCTCGCGAAGCGGAACTCCTCGACGTGCAGCAACGCGTCTGGCTGGAAATCGCTTGGACCGCAATTGAAGACGCCGGCTACAACCCATCGGCGCTGCCCGGTCCTTGCGGCGTGTTTGCCGGATCGGGCTTAAATACCTATCTCTTGAATCAACTGGTCGCCAACCCGGCCGTCGTCGAATCGGCCGGCGGGTTCTCGGTGATGATCGCCAATGATAAGGATCATCTGGCCACTCGAGCCGCCTACAAACTTGACCTGCGGGGGCCCGCCATCGCCGTGCAAACCGCCTGTTCCACGTCTCTCGTGGCTATTCACCTGGCGGCCCAAAGCCTACTCGCCGGCGAATGTGACGTTGCGCTGGCGGGTGGGGTTTCACTGCGCGTACCTCAATCCACCGGCTATCTGTATCAGGAAGGTATGATTCTTTCTCCCGACGGTCATTGCCGGGCCTTTGACGCCGGGGCCGCTGGCACCGTGGGAGGCAATGGTGTCGGCGCCGTGGTTTTGAAACGGGCCGAGGATGCGTTGGCGGCTGGTGATAACATCCATGCCTTGATCCGCGGATCAGCCATTAATAACGACGGGGCCGCCAAGGTCGGTTACACGGCACCGGGGCTGGAGGGTCAGGCGGCCGTCATCGCGGAAGCCTTGTCGGTGGCCGAAGTTTCTTCACGGGATATCGGTTACGTGGAGGCCCACGGCACGGGTACAAAATTGGGTGACCCCATTGAGGTGGCGGCTTTGACCAAAGCATTCCGCCGGGACACCTCGGACCACGGTTACTGCACCTTGGGCTCAGTGAAAACCAACGTGGGGCATCTTGATGCCGCTGCTGGTATCGCGGGCTTCATCAAAACCGTGCTGACCCTGCGGGAGGGGGCAAAATTTCCCACCCTGCACCAACAACAGCCGCACCCACAGATCAACTTCCCGGAAACTCCATTTCGGGTTTCCAGCGCCCTTGAGCCGTGGGCGAAAACGGTGGGGAAACCACGCCGGGCGGGAGTGAGTTCATTCGGCATCGGCGGGACCAACGCCCACGTCGTCCTGGAAGAGCCCCCCGCAGTGC
>TARA_B110000483_G_scaffold220230_1_pt1 | contig 13530 bp, 10 predicted proteins | sample TARA_B110000483 | Tara Oceans TARA_B110000483 (sample SAMEA4398176) | marine metagenome | biome: Polar Biome; feature: [SRF] surface water layer (ENVO:00010504); material: water (ENVO:00002006), including particulate matter (ENVO:01000060) such as... | depth 5 m
CTTCGCGTAGCCGTGCTCCTCTCCGGCGGCGTGGACAGTTCGGTGGCGTTGTCGTTGCTCCGAGCCGCCGGGCACGAGTGCGTGGCGTTTTACTTACAGATTTGGTTTCAGGACGACTTTCGGAATTTTTGGGACCAGTGCCCGTGGGAGGAAGATGTGATGGTCGCGAAGAGAGTGTGCGAACGATTGCGGGTGCCGTTACGGACGGTGCATTTTACGGACGATTATTGGAATTTGGTGGTGAAACAGTCCGTGGAGGAGATTCAGAGAGGGAAAACGCCAAATCCGGATATTTTGTGTAATTCTAGGGTAAAGTTCGGAGCGTTTCGAGAGTGGTTAGATACAAACGAGGATGAGATTGGTAAGTTTGATCGAATAGCGAGCGGGCATTACGCGGCGCTCGAGAGAAAGGAGGACGACGAGACGGACGTGAAACTCGTCGCCTCCGGCGACGCGAGAAAAGATCAAACCTACTTCCTCGCGCATTTAAGCAGTTGGCAACTTCGAAAAGCGATGTTCCCTATAGGTGGTATATCAAAACCTCGCATTCGCAAAATTGCGGAGAACTTATCGCTCGTTAACGCCGATCGAAAAGATTCTCAAGGTATTTGCTTCCTCGGGAAAGTCAAATTTTCCGAGTTCATCGAAGAACATTTAGGAACGAAGCCGGGGGAAATTCGCGAGATTGAATCCGGCGAATTGCTCGGAACGCACAAAGGATTTTGGTTCCACACTGTTGGTCAACGACAAGGGTTAAAGCTCGATAAAAGAGCGCACGAGGGGCCTTGGTACGTCCACTCGAAAGACGTGGAAAAGAACGTAGTCTTCATCTCTCGCGCGTACCACAGCGAAGAAAACGAACGCGAAAGAGACTCGTTCGAGTGCGAAGATTTATCTTGGTGCAGAGACTCGGATGCAGACCAACTTTCGCGCATCGAGCGGTGTAAAGTGCGCCACGGCGAATCGTATTACCGAGTGTTGCACGTAGAACCAACAACACCTAATACTGCTGAAAATCAAAAGCTGAAAATCAAAATCGACGGCAAGGATCAAGGTTTAGCCAAAGGGCAATACGCGGTATTTTACAGCGGTTCCGAGTGTTTAGGCTGCGGCGTAATATGCTAATATTGTACAAAAATCTACTACTCTCCTCCTATCTGAATATCCTAAAACGCATCTCTCGTAAAAGTGTTGTCTCCGTCCTCTTTCGCAACCTCTTCCTCCTCCGTGAACCCTTTATACTTCCCGTGTACGCCTAAACTCGCCGTGCACTTCCGAAAACACGCGCGAGCGCGTTCCAACTTTTCCGTAAAGTCTTCGTCCAGATTGTTGTCCGTTCCTTCTTTTGTTGCTCCATCTTTATCGTCTCCAATCCATCCGCTCGCGACGATATCCCCTAAAGCGGTTTCCAACTGTCCCAAAGCCATTCGAATCCGCTCTTGCTTTCTTTCCTCCAGGTTTGTCGTCGTCATCCCATCCGACGCCGACGACGAGGACGAAAATTCCCTCTCCCAAACTCTCAGTGCTCCGAAATAGTGTCCAACTTCCGAGCCAATCGCGAAGGCTTCCAAAAATCCAATCGATTCGCCCTCTTTTAAGCCTTTGACTTCCCCGTCTGCTTGGCCGCTTTGGAAGCCAATTTCGATGCACTCTTGCTCCACGTGTAAGATGGATTCGAAGGATTGGTCGAAATTAGTATCATGAATTTTCGTCGTTTCTAACAAAGTCGTCATTAGCTCCTTCTTCGTGATTAAATCGTCATCGAATCCTTCTTCTTTGTCTTCTTTATTGCGTGTCATGTTACATTACATTTTGGGGAAAATCTCCATTAAAATCATGGTTTTATCTGCGTGGACCAAACACCCGTCCGCGACTGCGGTTGAAACGTGCAAAGAGTGCAAACTTCCCCGCGAATACTGCGCGTATAATTCGGCGTGCAGTAATAGCAGCACTTCTTCGTCAGCCACCCTTAATACTACTACTGCTAAAGGAGATGTTTCGGAGAAGATGGACAAAATGTCGCTCGAGGAGGAGGAGGACGACGACGCGAAGAAGACAAAGATAAAGACCGAAGAGAAGAAGAAAAAGAAGAAAGAAAAGCAGAAGTGCATCACGATCACTTTAACCAGTCGAAACAAAAGGAAAACGATCACGAACGTCGCGGGGTTTGAACACTTCTCGAGCAAATTCCAAGACGGAAACTTGAAAGAAGTCGCCAAGACGTTGGGGAAGAAATTCGCGTGCGGATGTTCGGTGACGAAAGGAGCGACGAATCAAGACGAGATTGATTTACAAGGAGACTACGGAGAACAGATTAAGGAGATTTTAGTGCAAAAGTGGAAGATGGAGGAGGAGTTAGTGGTTGTGGTGGATAAATCGAAGAAGTAATACTACCTACTGCGACGTAGACTCTCGCGTCGTATATAAAGTTCTCTCCTAAACTTCTTCTTCTTCTTCTTCTTCTTCTTCTTCTTCTTCCACGCGTTGTTGTTAATACCCGACCGTTTTGTCTACTTTATTGATCAAATCGTCCGTTTTCCCTCCACTCTGATCGAAACGTCTCAGATTTTCTACGAACACGTCCATGGCTAAATCGTGGTAATCGCTCGTTAAATCCGCCGAGTGAAAGGACATCAAAAGTTTTGCTTCATCGATTGACCATAACGGACTCGATTCCGGTAACGGTTCGGTTTGGAACACGTCTAACGCGGCGCCTCTTATCTTTCCCGTATTCAACGCATCGCACAACGCGTTCTCGTCCACGCTCGCACCTCTACCGACGTTGATTAAAACCGCGGATGATTTCATCTTTCCAAACACCTTTACGCCGACTACGTTTTCCGTTTCTCTCGTGTGCGGCAACGCCAACGCCACGTAATCCGCCGTTTCCACCGCCTTTTCCAATTCTTGCAGCGTAAACATCTCCGATACCACCTCTCGATCTCTCTCTTCGATCACTTTCTTGCTCCTCACTCCGTTCACAACCATCCCCATCGCTTTCGCTCTTTTCCCGATCGAACGTCCGATGTCGCCGTACCCGACCACCAACATCTCCTTACCCTTCAACATGTCCACCTGAAACCGTCTCCAAACCTTCTCTTTTTGCGCTCTTTGCATGTTAAACACTTCCTTCGCGAAATACATGCTCGCGAATATCGCCCACTCGCCTAACGACGCCGAAAACGCGCCTTTCGCGTTGGTCATCACCGACCCGTGCGTCTGTATCGCCTCGTGTTTTAACAAGTGATCGACGCCGGCCGACGCCGAGTGCGTCCAAACTATTTCGTCGCCGCTTTTACACTTCTCCTCCTCCTCCTCCTCTTTCCCGCCGCTTTTTGTCGTCTTCATCATCATCATCATCTGTTCTCGTTCCATGTGTTTCGAGAGCGCGTCGGTGTTGGCGAACCACCATCCCACCGCAGAAATCTTCTTTGTCTTCATCATCATCGATGACGACGATTCAGACGATGCCGTTTTAATAGGTAAAACACTCTCCTCTTTCTCTCCCAAAGCATTATCAGCAAAATCATCATCATCATCTCCTCCGTCATTATCATCTGAGACGCATTCAATCTTCAACCGATCGAATTTCATCCCTCGTAATCTCTCGATCGGTTTCGAGTCCATCAGTTTCTGGTTCACGAATACCGTGACCGGAATGATGTTACTCTCCTCCTTTTCCTCTGCTTTGCTCGACATCATCGTTTTCTTTCGTCTTTGTTGTTGTTGTTCAAAGACGTTTATAATGCGAATTGGAAAATTCCGGCGGCGAATCGTATCCAAATCCTCCTTCTCTGATGACGAGAAAAGCGACGTAAACGACGACGAAACGAAGGACCCGTTGCTCTCCGAAGACGAGCAAAAAGAGGACGATATCGACCGTATAAAATTCTGCGTAAATCCGCTTTCGCTGAGGATACTATTAAAGCTAAAAGGTGTCGTTCTCGCTACACTAAACCGCATCGTCGTACTGAGGAATTTTGACGAACGTTTTCCCCATTGAATAGACGAAACATAACGCACACACGTATCATTAAAACACAGTAAAACGACAATGACTGGAGGAGGAAAGAACCAACCGAAAGTGGACCACACGCAAACGGACTCGATGAACCTAAAAGTCTTACGGAGGGACGACCCTTCGATCCAAACTATCCTCGGATCGGCATCCTCGATCGCGATGTACGAGTTGGACATGCAAACGACGAAGTGGCACCGGAAAAACGTGGAAGGATCCTTATTCGTGGTCGAACGGAAAAAAAGTAGCACTAATAGCAGTAGTAGATTTCAATTCATCGTCTTAAACCGGTTATCGGACGAACGGTTCGTAGAATCGATCGCGAAAGATGCGGAGTTTGAGATGAGCGAGAAGTATTTGCTCTATAAGACGGACCAGGACGAAGTGAACGGAGTGTGGTTTTACGACGAGAAAGAACAGACGAACATATACGAAATCATTCAAAGAGCGCAAGAAATGGAAAGGAGTGGAATATATGCGAATAACGTCGAGGAAGGTGGTGGTGGTGGGAGTGGTGCCGGTACTACTAAGAGCGGCGGCAGCTCCATCGACGACGTCGCGTCGTTGTTTCAATCGGCGATGTCGGGCTTCGGTGGAGGCGCAGAAAAGCCGGCGAAACCGAAACCAAAGAAAGAAACTCATATCACCGCCGGGAAAAAGAAGAGCGGTGGTGTTGGAAGTAGCGTGGGAGAAAGCAGCGGCGCGATGATCACGAGAGATGCCATCCGGAACGCCATGTTACGATTGGCCACGAACGACCAATTTCTCGACGCCGTCGCGAGCGAGTTGAACCGCTAAAATAAAAATCTGCGTCGTCTTCGTCCAAGGAAAAGAAAAGAACAACGCAAAAGCGAGGAAAAGGAGATTTAAGACAAAAAGCCGTCGCTTCGCCGAAGAGAGAGAGAGATTGAGAGAGATTGAGTAGTAAAGCGTTAAGTGTTCACATTTCAAATTCCTCAAAAATCTGCCTCTTTACAAAAACAACTAAAGCGCAGATAAATAAAAACTCTCTCGTCGTAAACATCACTCGTCCTATTCGTCTTCGACCGAATTTAACGTCATCATGTCCGCTCGACAACGAGTGAAAAGAACCGCGGCAGCCGCGATCGAGAACGAAGCCGAGGAAATAGCCATCGCGTGCGTTCGTTTTTCTTCTTCTTCTTCTTCGTGTTCTTCTTCTTTTCGCGTTGCGCGTAAGCGTTCGAAGAGCAAACGCGAAGAACGTTTTCGCGCGCCGAGAAGAACTTGCGAACGGGTTTTTCCTTCGTTCGATTTCGCGACGAGACGACGAATATCCTCTGCGCGCAATGAATAACGCGTCGAGTTCGTCTTCGTCGTTTACGTCGTCGTTTACGTCGTCGTCGCGCAAAGTCTTTTTTTTTCTCGTCGTCGTCTCGTCGTCAGCGAGAAGAAGAGGCGAGTGACTGACCTTTGTTTTTAACCACCACCACCGACTCTTATAAATAAACACAAAACAACAGCGTGGACGATGAAAACGCGGCGGCTCCTGTAGGAGGGCTGGAATTAACCACCAACGGGGCGGAAGAAGGAGCCACCGCATCTGGCGTCATGTCCATCGACTCGTTGCAATCTTTCGGCGTCTCCGCGACGGATTTGAAGAAAGCGAAAGAAGCCGGTTTCAACACGGTGAGATCTTTGGTCATGCACTCTAAGTCGAACTTGTTAGACGTGCGAGGGTTTTCCGATGCGAAAGTGGATAAACTTTTGGAGGCGTGCAAAAAAGCACTTTCGAATCCGTCCGAACTTGGCGGGTTTGTGACCGCGGCGACGTTTCGAGAGATGCGGAAAGACGTCGTGCGAATCACGACGGGATCGAAAGCCGTCGACGAAGTGCTCGCCGGAGGGATTCAGACGAGGTCTATCACGGAAATCCACGGCGAATGGAGATGTGGGAAGACGCAGTTGTGCCACACGTTAGCGGTGAGCACGCAGCTACCGTTCGAAATGGGGGGTGGATACGCTAAAGTTGCGTACATTGACACCGAGGGCACGTTCCGTTCCGAACGCATTCTCGAAATCGCCGAAAGGTACGGCATGGACGGCGAGGCGGTTTTGGAAAACATCATGATCGCGAGAACGTTTACGCACGAGCAAATGGAGGACGCGTTGTTGACCATCGCCGGAAAAATGGCCGAAGAACCGTTCAAACTCCTCATCGTCGATTCGGTAATGGCGCACTACCGCGTTGATTTTACCGGCCGAGGCGAATTGTCCGGTCGTCAACAACGTCTCGGAAAATTCATGTCTAAACTCTCCAAACTCGCGGACGAGTTCAACTTGGCGATCGTGTGCACAAACCAAGTCCAAAGCGACCCGGGAGCGATGGCGTTCGCCGGCGTCGAGCCAAAGAAACCGATCGGTGGCCACGTTTTAGCGCACGCTTCGACGATTCGCCTTTGCGTGCGAAAAGGAAGAGCCGAAGCGCGAGTGTTGAAAGTCATGCAAGGACCGGATTTGAAAGAGCAAGACGCGGAGTTTATGATTTCAAACGGCGGCGTCGTGGACATTGAATAATACTGACTACTATTACTACTACTCATAAAGATAATAATCATGTCTTCTTGTTGTTATGAGTAGAAAAACTGATACGAGTACTCCCAATATATACGGGTTTGATTACAATAATAATAATATTTTTACGCGCGTGATATTACGCGCGCGTCGAAGGACGAGATGATTCTGCTTTTAAGCGATGAGAACTTTAGCCATTAAAGCTGCGCTGAGCACGTGCCAAACGGCGTGCCAAATAGCGTAATTCCAGTAGTGCCCTTTTGCTTTTGACGAGGCGCCGAACCATAACACCGACAACGGCAAGAGTCCATTTACGACTACGGTCTTTTCACCGTGCGAAAGCATCAAGAAGAGACAGTAGGATACCGCGGTTACAACGTCGCAACAAATCAAGTTTGAAACAGCTCCCCATCGATAATTTTTAATTGCGTTTCTGATCTTTTCTTCGTCTTCCATTTCGTCCTCTTCGCGAAAGCTTTTAGGCGCCGTAGTATAATATTCCGTCGAAGAGGGAGTTGTCGTCGTCGACGAGGACGCCGAAGATGGCGACAAAGCGCTGAACTTGCGATCTGCGACCAACGGATCGCACGTCTCTGTCGACAAACACAGCGCTGATACCGGAGACGATTCTCGTTCTCGCGTTTTACTCTTTACTATCCCCGGCGTATTCTGATGAAACGCCGACGACTTCAACTGATAAGAGTGGGGCGAACCCGTCCTCTTAATCGGATGAAAACTTTGTTTTTGCGAAGAAACCCATTGTATTCTCTCAGCCACCGCGGTTTTGACGGACGCAGAAGACTTCAACGTACGTTCATCGCCATTTCGTTCCATGGACACAACATTCTCGAAGTCTGGTTCCGAGCGACTCCTCCGCGGTGCCCTCGGTATCGTCTTTTGTGTCGCTTTATCGTCCGTTGGCTTTTCTTCATTTCTGTTAATTCTCCTCTTTCTCACTCCAGCACAACACGAGCAATACGCCTCTCTCGCGTCTCGCATCACGTCCATCTGAAGCGAGTGAAAGAGCGTCGATATGATCGCGATCGCTAAAAGAAAAAACCCGTGCGCTCGGTGGGAATATTTCAGGGCTTCCAAAGCAGCCGGAAACGCCATTCGATCGCCTGTGAATGAAGAAGAAGGTGCGCAGAGCAGTGAAATGTCAGTCAGTTAGTCAATAATCAAACGTCCTCTCCTCCTCGAGCGATATCGTCAAAGTTCCATCACTTCTTATCCAAACGCATGTGTGTATTTACATATTTTTTGTACCTGGTACTCGTATTTTTGAATTTTTTTTTTTTTTTTCTTTCAAAAAGGAATATTTGAGCACCTCGAATAGGTACGAAAGAAAAAAGGCAATGATTACTCCTATAGACGAGGACGCACCGCTACTGATTTCGACCAGTCGCATCAACATGACGTAGCTCAGACCAAAGTATCCGAAATTTGTCGCGATCACGTTCAACCTCGCGACGAGATGCACCTTGTGACTCATCAAGAACTGTGTTTTAAAAGAGGTTAATTTTAAATAATGGATAATGTTGTTGGTTTAAAAAACGCACGTTGTGTGCGGCGAATCCTCGCTCGCGCAAAGCGACGATCTCGAGCTTTTTCAAAAGTCTCGCCCTCCGTTTTTCTTTCTCCGTTTGTTGTCGAACTTGTTTGCGACTTTTGCTTCGCGAGGGACTCGTCGTCCTCAAAGTCGCCAGCGTGACGTTATACGAAGCCGGTGATGCCGACATTTTGTCGCGAGGGGGAATGTTCTTCACGACGCGGGGGGGAGAGCGAATGGCGCTTTTTTGCTCCGAAAAGTGTCTCAAAAACTCTTTGTGTTCGTCTTGTTGCGCTTTTTTTGCTTTTTTTTATCGTTTCTTGTTTTTCGAGAGCGATGTGTGTGTGTGCTCTTTCACGTGGCCTGCGGATATTTGTTGTTTCGTGCGAAAAAATGCATTGAACCACCTTTTGATTTTAACACACCGACCAAAAGACGCATCAAATATTCTCTCAAAAGTCTCTCCACATAATCAATCTCGCATCTGCATCTCATCATCACAGAGATATCAAACGTACGAGAAGAGCTTTGACGCTTTTCAGAGAGAGAGTTTAGGTGCGCTGCTGAACAACAACAACTCCTTTTTCATCGTCTCTGTTTTTTTTAAATCGTTTTAGCGCGCGCGCGTGCGTGTAATATATGCGCGTCGTGCTCATTTTAATCACCCGTCGCATGGCGCTGCTCTTTCCCATGTGGTGACGATGATCGCCGTAAGAAGAACACGCGCACGTCGCCTTTTTCGCGCGAAAGAAGAAGACAAAAAGAAGAATCGCCAAAGAAAACACAGTAGCCATCGTCTGTCGCGCGCGGTGATGCGCAGAGCGCTGTTGCTCTTGTTATTAGTATTATTAGTATTAACGCAGATTTTGCTCTCTTTTTACACACAAAAACAAGCTCAAGACCATGAGGAAAGAAAAGAACGAGGAAAAGACGAATACTCCGAAACTTTCCTACGCGAAAGGGTTATCGCACGCGGTGTTGAAATACTTAGAAGAGGAAGAGACGAAGGCGTTCATGGAGAAAATCGAGAAGAACGAGGAGGAGGAGGAGGAGGAGGAAGAGGAAGAGGACGAGAAGAGTATCGTCGTTGCGCCCCGCACGGAGGATGTTCCGAAAGACTTTGAACGGAAAGAGAAGAAGAAGAAGAAGAAGAAGGAGGAGAAGGAGGAGGTTTTTGGAGTTGGAACGCCGTCTTTGAATTCCGATGGGAGCGGAGAGAAGAAGAAAAAGATGATGAAAAGGAAGGAGAAGAAGACAGAGACGCCAAAAATGTCGTCGTCGCCCTCGAAGGAGACGGCGGAGGAGGCCGGGAACTTGAGCAGATTCCGTTCAGCGTTTGATTTGATTCAATTACAAATAATCGATCCCGCGGAGGAGCTTTTACGAACGGGAGGAAAGAAGAAAAATGACGACGGTGATGTGCGCGATTCGCCTCGAGAATCTTCTCAAAGGCGAGACGTTTTGTCCGCGGATGGAAGCGCTCGCGGGACGCCCGTAACAAAAAGTTTTGTTGAAGCAGGCACGACGCCAATGCAACAGCAAAGAGAGCGACAAGAACAACAAACGCTCGTGCGAATGGATAAAGGAATAAACACTGAGCCGGGACCGCAGCGAGGCGGTAAAAAAATAATGTTGAAAGCGATGCCGAGAGAAGTCGGGAGGAGCCAGTCGTTTACGAAAAGAAAGCAACAAGTAAGACCAGAAGTCGAAATCGTCGAAAAACACGAAGCACTGCTCAAAGTGATCGGAGCGACAGAAACGGGACAAAAAACAACGACGAAAGGTACTGAAATCAGACCACCAATACGGTCCGATTCGTTCAAGAAGAGGGGACGAGAGAGCATAAAAAATCAGCTGCTACAGTCCGCTAAAGCGTCGATGGCTGAAAATATGCGCTCGATGAGCCAACCAAATTTGGTGCAGTATCAACGACGAGAATGCGAAGAAAAGCAGCCCAAAATGCATACATCGTTGAGTTTTGAAGACTTTCTCGAAAATGCATTAATCGGTACCACCGACGTCACCGGCGGGAGTGGGAACGACAACAACAACGACAACAACCCGCATTCTCCGCGAAGCGAATCTTTCAAAAATATTGCGAGCTTTTGGAAGCAGTGCGAAGGAGAAGAAGAAAGAAACGAGGGAGACAGCGGCGAGAAGATGGATATTACCACGAATGCTCAGTCGCCGCACCAACCGCACGGGCGACAAAAATTCTGCGACTGCAAAGAGTGCGTCGCCGCTTTGATGGAACACGCGGCAAAAGTCGGGCGCTACGTCGTCGCGCAAGAAGATGAAGAGAAACGGCAAAGAGCGAAAGAGCAGCGGCAGAAAAAAACAGCGCACGGGCAACAAACAACAGCAGAGACAGTAGTAGCGACAAATATCACGAGCGCGATGACGACGAGCGCGACGACGACATCGACGCCGCCCTTACATCCAAACTTCCAGATTCCGCCTCCTTTACTCTTAGCCTCCGCGGGCATAACCGGGGGAACCTTCGATATCGCCGCAAACCCTCTCCTGACGACGGGGAGAAAAACAACAACATCCTCCCCTTCTCCTAGAATGTACAACAATACCAACAAGTGCGCCCTTTCGCCCGCCGCGCTCCTCGTCAACTCGTTCGTCATGTCCCCTCTCTTGGACCAACTGCCGTCGGCCTTGCCGTCGGCGGCGGATGATTTAAAACAATAACGAATGTAACAACCGCACACAAAAGGAACATGAACAAAAGGCAAAACGAAGAAAAAGAGAAACTGTACTATATACTACTACTGTAACTGTCGTCCTCGTTTTGCGCTCGAATATCTTGCTCCTCCCTTCATCGCGTTGATGACATTTTTTGGACCATTTTTACGTCTCTCGTCTGCTTCATAAAAATTCGAAACGTCGTCACTCCAAAGTAAAGTCTGTTGCTCTCCTCTCATTCGACGACGACTTTGACGAGAGCGCCTCTTCCGAGAGGTGGACGACAAACTCCCTCTCTTAAATTCTTCGTCTTCGAGATGAAAACCCCTCCTCTTTCCCCGACAAAAGAGAAGACAACATCAAGAACACATCACGATCCTCTCACCCCGCTTTTCCCGAACCGAGTCATCGCGCACTTCGATTTGGATTGTTTCTATTGCCAAGTGGAACGAAGTTTGGACGATTCCTTGAGAGAAATGCCGACGGGCGTGTGCCAGTACGACCCGTTCGAACGCGACGGCGTTTCCACGCGAGATGCGACGACGAGTGATAGGAAAACGCATCTCATGAGGCCAGGGGCGAACAACTCGCTCATAGCGGTGAGCTACGAAGCGAGGAAGCGAGGGGTGAAAAGGAACATGAAGATTGGAGAGGCGAGGAGGTGTTGTCCGGTGCGTTTTGCAGTCGTTGCTGTTGCTGTTGTTGTTCGCGGTTTTTTTATCTCTTTTTAACTCTCTTTGCTTTCATCATCGATCGGACGGATGCGTTTGCGTTTGCGCTTCTTGGTGTTCACATTTTTGACCCGACGCGTACACGAACAAACGAACAGGAAATGATTTTCGTGCAAGTGCCGACGAAACATTCAAAGGCGGATTTGAAAATCTATCGCGACGCCGGGGCGAAAGTCGCCGCGGAGTTGGCCAAGCACGGGACGATCGAGCGGGCGTCCATCGATGAGGCGTATTTAGACGTGACGAAAGAAGCGAACGCGGTGTTGGAAAAGTGCGAGAGGAACGAGATGGATTTCTATCGGGACGTGTTGATGAGCGAGAAAGTGAGTCGAAGTCACGTGGCTGGGGCGTTAGAGTGGGAAGCGAGAGAACGAAGGAGGAACGAGAAGAAGAGGATGAGAGCGTCGTTATCGGATGGGAGTAGTGGACAACAGGAGGTTGTGGTGACGTACGCGTCGCACAGAGATTTGCGGAGAGGCGCCGTGGATGAGATTGATGCGAGTAATAAAACTAGTATCAACAACAACAACACGGACAAAGAAGATAAAGAAAATAAAGAACACGTAGAAAGGAAAGCGGGAGACCCGCCTCCGCAAGACGAAGCGTCGAAATCTTGGCTCAATCGTCCGTTATCGGAATGGTCTCACAGGGAAAAGTTAAAAATAGCCGGCGCGTACGTGTGCAACGTCGCCAGAGAGGACTGTTTCGTCAATCTCGGATACACCTTATCCTGCGGCGTCTCGTCGAACAAAATGTTAGCGAAACTAACCAGCGGCATGAATAAACCAAATTGTTGCACGATTTTGGAAGAATCCTTCACGCCTTCTCTGTTGGAACACTTACCCATCGATCGCATTCGTGGTCTCGGCGGTAATTTGGGCGAAGAGCTTTCGGAAGTTTTAGGCGTCACCACCATCGGCGGTTTAGCCAAAGCCGATCGAAAGAGTTTGTTGATGGCGTTAGGGAGAGACGAGAAAAAAACGTTGTGGGTCCAAAGAGCCGCGAGAGGCGTGGACGACGACCCGGTCAAAGAGCGATCGGCGCCGAAATCAATCGCGACGAGCAAGACGTTTCGAGGCGCGATGTGTTTAGAGACGACGGACCAAGTCTTGAAATGGATCGGGGAGTTAGCGGAAGAACTTTCCGAGAGAACCGAATTAGATGGACAAGATTGGAAAAGGCACCCGAAAACGTTAACGTTGGGTATTCGCTCCAACTTAACCGCGCACTCCGCGCACCGGTCGCACCCGCTTTCCGGATCCGGCAACGACTGTCAGGCGGATAATCTGAAAACGCTCGGCGGGACAATTTTTAAAAAATTTCTCGCCGAGTGGGGCATTATGAATAATCGAGGGTTCCAATGCACGGTGTTGAGCTTAACGACGAGTAACTTCAAGCTGGAAGTGGAGAAGAGCGACGTCGGTCAAGGTTTGGGGAAGTTCTTGAAGCGAGGCGTGGACGTTTTCGATTTATTCGATGGAGGAGAAGAGAAATTAATAATGAAATCGGCGAAATCGTCTCCGCTAAAGAAAGGAGAAGAAGAAGAAAACGAAGAACAAACACGTTTTACCACGTTGTCGCCGCCAGCAGCGAACAAAGCGAGGACGACGACGATGATACCACCCTCGTCATTGCACGATGTTAGTGGTGAGGATGCACCACTTTTTACGAAGAAGAAAAAGAATAACGTCGTCGTCGTTCCAATCGCGCCTCCTCCTCCTCCCGAAGGAGGCGAGAAGAAAAATATTCGACCGAGAGAAACGTTGGAAGAAAAACGGAAGCGCGAGGCGTTGTACAACGCGCAACTCGAATCCGGCATCGACGAGGAGACCTTTCGGAGTTTACCGCCGGATATTCAGCAAGAGTTGCGAAAGAATAAGAAAACAAAGTTTGTCGAATCGGGTAAAGATGTTGGGTTTAGCAAAGCGGCGACTATACCTTCGATAGCGTCCTTCTTCAAGAAGAAATGAACGAGTTCTTTGCGTGCGCAATACATACTATTTTAGATT
>TARA_B110000483_G_C18206728_1_pt1 | contig 13529 bp, 8 predicted proteins | sample TARA_B110000483 | Tara Oceans TARA_B110000483 (sample SAMEA4398176) | marine metagenome | biome: Polar Biome; feature: [SRF] surface water layer (ENVO:00010504); material: water (ENVO:00002006), including particulate matter (ENVO:01000060) such as... | depth 5 m
GATTTAGCTTCTGTAGTTACCACTCAAGCAGAATACAACTGGAGCGAGGGAAGTTGGCAGCTGGGTCAGGGGTTTAGAAAGCCAGATCAAAGTAAGTTCAAAGTGGTTGCGCTCGATTTTGGGGTTAAGCAAAACATACTTCGCTTGTTGGTGGATCGTGGATGTGATGTTCAGGTAGTCCCTGCAACAGCTAGCGCGGCCGAAGTAATGGACCACAATCCAGATGGCGTATTTTTATCCAATGGCCCTGGTGACCCAGAGCCCTGTGACTACGCCATTGAAGTAATTCGCAATCTTCTGGAAAATTCTTTACCTATTTTCGGTATATGCCTCGGACATCAACTCTTGGGATTGGCCGCCGGCGGCGCAACACAAAAAATGAAGTTCGGCCATCATGGCGGTAACCACCCGGTAATAGAACTCGACACGGGCAGGGTGATGATTACCAGTCAGAATCATGGGTTTGCCGTTAGCGAAGAGAATATGCCTGAGGCTATTGTGCCCACTCACAGATCTTTGTTTGACGGAACTCTGCAGGGTATAAAGATCAAAGATAAACCAGCCTTTAGTTTTCAGGGGCACCCTGAGGCAAGTCCTGGGCCGCACGACATGCTGCCGCTGTTCGACCTTTTTATTCGCAATATGTCTGAAGCTTCTGCGAACACTTCCGGAAATAATGCCTAATGCCAAAAAGATCCGATATTGAATCAATCCTAATAATTGGCGCCGGCCCTATTGTGATAGGCCAAGCCTGCGAGTTTGATTACTCTGGCGCACAGGCCTGCAAGGCACTCCGTGAAGAGGGCTACCGGGTAATCTTGGTCAATTCGAATCCGGCGACAATCATGACGGATCCCTCCATGGCTGATGCAACCTATATCGAGCCGGTGGAGTGGAAAACCGTTGAGCGTATTATCGAGAAAGAGAGACCAGACGCTCTGTTGCCCACCATGGGTGGTCAAACCGCACTAAATTGCGCTTTGGATTTGGCTAGAAATGGAGTTCTTGAGAAATACGATGTTGAGCTTATTGGAGCTAAAGAAAAAGCCATCGAAAAGGCAGAAGACCGCAGGCTGTTTGATGATGCGATGCAAAGGATTGGGTTGGAAACGCCCAATTCCAGAATTGTAAATTCGCTTGAAGAGGCTAGAGAGGTACCCAAGATTCTGGGTTTTCCTTTAGTAGTAAGACCCTCTTTTACTATGGGTGGTAGCGGTGGCGGTATAGCCTACAATCGTGAAGAGTACGAAGAAATTTGCCATCGTGGCCTAGAACTATCTCCGACTTCGGAGCTATTAATTGATGAATCTCTTGTAGGTTGGAAAGAGTACGAAATGGAAGTAGTTCGAGACAGTGCGGACAATTGCATCATTGTCTGTTCGATTGAAAATTTTGACCCCATGGGTGTTCATACAGGCGATTCTATAACTGTCGCGCCTGCGCAAACACTGACGGATAAGGAATATCAGATTTTGCGCAATGCATCCGTAGCGGTATTGCGAGAGATTGGAGTGGATACCGGCGGTTCGAACGTACAGTTTGCAATTCATCCGGAAACTGGCCGATTAGTGATAATAGAAATGAATCCCAGGGTGTCACGTTCTTCGGCCCTTGCTTCAAAGGCCACTGGATTTCCAATCGCCAAGATCGCTGCCAAATTGGCAGTGGGATATACCCTCGATGAGCTTCAGAATGAGATCACTGGCGGAGCCACACCTGCATCTTTTGAACCATCTATTGATTATATAGTTACCAAAATACCTCGTTTTGCCTTTGAGAAATTCAATACCGCAGACGCCAAGCTGACTACGCAAATGAAGTCTGTAGGCGAAGTGATGGCTATTGGACGAACATTTCAAGAATCGGTACAAAAAGCGCTGCGCGGTTTGGAAGTTGGAGCGTCCGGATTTGATCCTATGTTGGATCAAGATGATCCCGATATGCTGGTTGAGCTTAGAGAATCGCTTTCTAATCCCGGCGCCGAACGTATTTGGTTTATAGGCGATGCCTTTCGCGTCGGCATGTCCCTTGAAGAGGTCCAAAAACTTACTGCAATTGACCCCTGGTTTTTGGTACAGATTGAAGAGCTAATAGCTATCGAGAAATGGTTATCAGGTCAGAAGATGGCGGATATTACTGAAACAGTGATGCGACGTCTTAAGCGTAAAGGGTTTTCCGATATCCGCTTGGCGACAATCTTGGGCGTTCCTCAAACAGATCTCCGTGAGCATCGTTACGCCCTGGGAATCAGGCCCGTCTACAAACGTGTTGATACCTGTGCAGCCGAGTTCTCGACTTCTACCGCCTATATGTACTCCACCTATGAAGAAGAGTGTGAGGCGGAGCCTAGTAATCGAAAGAAGATTCTGGTCTTGGGCGGAGGTCCAAATCGGATCGGTCAGGGTATCGAGTTTGATTATTGCTGTGTACATGCTGCATTTGCTTTACGCGACGACGGTTATGAAACCATCATGGTTAACTGTAACCCTGAAACGGTTTCCACAGATTACGACACATCAGATCGTTTATATTTTGAGCCGGTGACCCTCGAAGACGTGTTAGAAATCGTCGCTGTTGAAAAACCAGTGGGCGTAATAGTCCAGTTTGGTGGGCAGACACCATTAAAATTGGCTCGGGCGCTAGAAGCGGAAGGCGTGCCCATAATTGGTACTACACCAGACGCTATTGATAGAGCGGAAGATCGGGAGCGTTTCCAGAAAATGCTTCAAGATTTGAAATTACGTCAGCCACCAAACGCAACAGTAAGATCGGTAGACGCCGCCGTTATTAAGGCCGAAGAGATTGGATATCCATTGGTAGTTCGTCCCTCCTATGTATTGGGCGGACGTGCGATGGAAATTGTTTATTCTGAATCTGAATTACGCAAATACATGCGCGAAGCGGTAAGAGTTAGTGAAGAGTCGCCAGTTCTTTTGGATTTATTCTTGAGCGCGGCGGTAGAGGTGGATGTTGACGCCGTATCAGATGGAAAGCAGGTTGTTATCGGCAGTATCATGCAGCATATCGAGCAGGCGGGTGTTCACTCTGGGGATTCTGCTTGTTCCTTGCCTCCCTATAGTTTGCCGATGGATGTTCAAGAAACCATGAAAGACTGGGTTCGAAAAATGGCTATCGAACTAGGTGTGGTGGGTTTGATGAACGTTCAGTTGGCCTATCAAGATGGTGAAATTTACATAATTGAGGTCAATCCACGAGCGTCCAGAACCGTTCCCTTTGTATCCAAATGCATCGGCGTTTCTCTAGCTAAAGTTGCGGCTAGGTGTATGGCCGGCCAAAGTCTTGCGGACCAAGGTTTTGAGAAAGAAATCGTGCCCCAATATTTTAATGTTAAGGAAGCAGTGTTTCCCTTCAATAAATTCCCAGGGGTTGATCCAATTCTTGGGCCTGAGATGAAATCTACTGGAGAGGTGATGGGTGTTGGCACTACTTTTGGTGAGGCATACCGAAAGGCGCAGCTAGGCACAAATTCTCCGATCCCAGATTCCGGTAGCGTATTTCTGAGTGTCAGAGATGCTGACAAGGCGCCTTTGGTGGATGTTGCCCGCGACCTGTCGAATATGGGGTTCACCATTGTCGCTACAGCTGGTACGGCTGAGTTTCTTGCCGATGCTGGTGTCGATGTGGTTCGAGTAAATAAAGTATCTGAAGGTCGGCCGCATATAGTTGATATGATAAAAAATGGTGAAATCAGTACTATTATCAATACAACAGAAGGGCGGCAGGCTGTGGCTGACTCGGCAACTATCAGATCCAGCGCTGAGTCTTCAGATGTTTACTACACTACGACCTTGGCAGGGGGGGCAGCAGTTGTAATGGCTCTTAGCAATAAAGCAGAAAACATGGTTTATAGGTTGCAAGACCTTCACGAGGAATTATTAAAGGCATGAGTCGAGTTCCAATGACAGTAGGTGGCGCAGAAGCATTGCGAGCCGAGCTTGAAAATCTAAAAAAGGTAGAGCGGCCGCGTATTGTTAAAGCGATAGCGGAAGCTCGCGAACACGGCGATCTTAAAGAAAACGCCGAATATCACGCTGCGCGAGAACAGCAGAGCTTTGCTGAAGGCCGGCTTCAGGAAATCGAAAGTAAACTCGCCGATGCGGTAGTGATAGATATCACAAAACAGCCACCTTCGGACAAAGTTATTTTCGGTGTGACGGTATCATTGATTAATTTGGAAACTGACGAGAAATCAAAATATCAAATTGTGGGAGACGACGAAGCGGATGTTAAATCCGGCAAGATATCGGTTAACTCACCTATCGCTCGTGGCTTGATAGGTAAGTCAGTTGGAGATGATGTAGTAATTAAAACTCCGGCCGGCGAGTCGGAGTTTGAAGTTGACCAAGTGGAATACCTCTAAATACTAATCTGCAAACCCTCGAATAATATTAGACGTCCTAGGGTTTGGCTTAGGATTTTTCCTATATAGCAAAGCAACTTTGCCTATAGATTGCACCAATTCTGCGTTGCACGAATCGCACATAGTCTCAATTAGCGCTTTGCGAGTGTCGCGATCCGCGCTGGCCAGCTTAATTTTTATTAGTTCGTGATCATTTAAGCTTCGATTAGTTTCCGCCAGTAATGTTTTTGAAGTGCCTTTCTGTCCAACGATAATCACCGGTTTCAGGTTGTGACCGATGGCTCTTAATTGTTTTTTATCCATACTTACTCGTGATTAGTGCAAAACTAGGGCGTTAACAACCCCTGAGTGGGATGTTCAACGGAGGTTGTGATTATGATCTTGTGCTTACCACAGAACAATAAGTAATAACAAACAATATAGCTTTTTGCTGAATGGGTGGAGGAAGACATGTCAAAATATTTGCATTCTCGTTGGATGTGGAAGATCGGTGCCTTGATTGGCGCCACAATTATCTCGGGATGGGCAATGGCACAACCGCCAGTGCTGGAAGAGATAATTGTTACTGCGCAAAAACGCACAGAGAGTCTGCAGGATGTTTCTGTATCCGTTAATGTTATGACGGGTGAGAAGCTATCTGAAGCAGGTATAAATAAGCTCGAAGACCTTCAAGCCTATGTGCCAAACCTGACGATGTCGGAAACTGGTATAGGAACCAACATTTATATGCGCGGCATTGGCTCTGGTATTAACCAAGGTTTTGAACAGTCTGTGGGCATGTATGTGGATGGGGTCTACTACGGCCGTTCGCAGCTATCGCGAGCTCCTTTCTTGGATTTGGAGCGCGTTGAAGTACTTCGCGGACCACAAAATATATTGTACGGAAAGAACAGTGTGGCAGGGGCAATGAGTCTTATAACTGCAGATCCTACCGATGAATTTTCAGGCAGCGTTGGCATTTTCTTTGAGCCCGAATTTAACGATCAAGTAGCGGACCTTGTATTGTCGGGCCCGCTTACCGATAACCTATCTGCACGATTGGCCCACCGTACCCGTTCACACGATGGCTATATAGATACCGGCGCTATCGGATCTGGCCCTGGTCGTGAGGAAAGTACCACACGCTTAACCTTGCAATGGCAGGCTAGTGACGACTTAGAAGCAACACTTAAATACACCCGAGGCACCTTTGATGTGACGGGTCGACAAATAGAAATTATTGGTGATGCCCCGTCCCTAAATCCAGCTTTGGGTGGCGCGAACTGGAGTCAGTTTCTTTTCTCACTCAATCCACTTCACGCTTCCACCGGAGCGGCCCCAACTGCTGGATCAGTTCTCAATACCGATTTAGATTTCCAAAGATCTAGTAACGGTGACTACAGTAAGAATGAAACTGATAATTTTTCATTAAACTTTGACTATCTGGTAGGTGGCTACACCCTTACTTCTACTACCGGATATTTGACCTATGAATATGATGAACGCTGCGATTGTGATTTCACCAGCGCAGATATATTTTCTGTTGATTCACAAGAACAATTCGAACAGCTTAGTCAGGAGTTTCGTATTACCTCACCAGGCGGCCAGAATATTGATTGGATCGCGGGTGTTTATCTTCACAGCAGCGAGTTAGATTTTAACGATGCCTTTGGAACTACGCCAACGAGCGCAATTGGCAATGTGTTGGATAGTATTCTTCCGGCAGCCTTTGGTGCCGCATATGCCCCGCTCGCTGGTCAACAGCTGGTGAATATTTCAGTTCCACGGACTTTTGAACAAGATACTGATCTTTGGTCGGCGTTTGTTCAGGCTACATGGAACGCAACAGACTCAACGCGTTTAACCCTTGGCGGAAGGTATTCGTCTGAGGAGAAAACAGGTTCACGAGTATTGACCGTGGAAGATGCAAACGGCGACGAAATTCCATACAACGACCTCTTTGTTCCCGGTACCGATATGGGCATCGACTATATGCTGGGAAGTATTCTGAAAGTGGCTCGGCATGACCTAAGTGGTGCACGCGAAGAAACCAAGTTCGCTCCTTCCATAACCATCGAGCAAGATTTAAACGATGACATGATGGCTTATGTCAATTGGTCTCGCGGATTTAAATCCGGCGGTTATGACACACGCTCTAATGCGCCAGCTAACCTAACTAGCGTAACCAATCCTTTTAATTCGGCCCTCAGCTACACGGTGGATGCGGGATCATTTGAATATCAGCCGGAAAAAAATACTACCACTGAACTGGGTTTAAAAAGCCGATTATTAGGTGGTGCCATGGAGCTTAACGTAGCCGCGTTTAATACGGAATTTGAAGATCTTCAGGTAAGTATCTACGACGGCGTACTTGGCTTTAATGTAGGTAACGCGGCTAAGGCTACCTCTAAGGGCGTCGAGTTAGAAGGGCGTTTCGCGGTTAACGACATACTCACCCTCAGCGGATCAGTTGCCTGGTTAGATTTTGAGTTTGAGGAGTTTTTAAACGGTCAAAGTACTCAGTCGGAAAGAATAGTTTCTCCAGGAAACAGTGACTATAAAGGTAAGACCAATCAATACGTTGCTGATGTATCGGGAGCACTATCTGCTGATATGGCAATCCCATTTGGTAGTGACTTGGAATTTAGAACTACATTGGACTTGGTCTTCACGACCGACTACAACCCCTCTCAGAACCTCGATGCTACCGTTCAGCAAGACGGCTATAACAAAATCAATCTGAGGTTTGCACTGGAAAACTTCGACGCAGGTTGGGAAGTTGCGATAGTAGCTAAAAACCTTACGGACGAAGAAGTAGTTACTTACGCAAATGACACTCCGCTGGCGGCCAACCTGACGCAAAGCGTCGGCCATTACGCCTTTATTGAATCCCCGCGCACAATTGCGCTTCAAGGCACATACCGGTTTTAGGTCGGGCGAGAGGAGAATAAAAATGAAAACAATCGAACGAAATACAAAAAATTATACGGTCGCTACTCTTACTGGAATAGCACTATTGCTAGCTTCATGTGGAGGTGATAACTCATCCAGCATAGTTAATACCCCAGTTGTTCCAGGTGCTACTGATCCGGAATCATCGCGCATAAATTTTGATGCCGGTACGGGCGTGATACCGCTGCCCAGTGATTTACTCTTTTCTGGAACTACTGATGGAACTCTTGAACCTCCTGCTGAACAAGCTGGGCGTACGGCTGGTTCCATAGATTTTACCAACCCCGCAGTCGCCATAGGCGGAGCGGACGGCTGGTCTACTATGACGCCCATGCAAGTTAGTGTAAGCATGGCTGAAGGCTCGACTATAGACGCGTCAACTGTAGGCGCAGCAACCGTTATTATGATCGAAGCAGTGACGCCACCTTTGGATGGAACCGGAAATGGATGCATCCCGGTTGAACCCTTTGTTAGCCTTCCACCGGGCCAACCCTGTGGTATAGCTGCTCCTCTCACCTACGGGGTGGACTACATTGCTGTGGCAGGTACAGACAGCATTACTATTGCTCCGCTCAGGCCCCTGAAAGCCAAAACTACCTATGTACTAGCGATTCTTGACGGGATTATGGATTCTCGTGGCGAAGCACTATTAGGTTCCACACAGTATGAGCAAGTTACTCGTGGTGATATAGATATTGATTTCCCACCCCTTGATGCACTACAGGATGCTGCAAATCTCTATGAAGCACTTATCGATATTGGTACTGGTGGAGCTGGGTCTGCACCAGCAGACGCGCTTTTTGCTTCAGCTTGGACCACGGCTTCGGTTGGCGACGCAATACGTGGAGCCACCACGGTATTGGCGCTATCTCCACCTTCAATTACCGCGGTTGCTTCATCATCAGTAACAGTAGAGCAGGCATTTATTGCCTCGGGCCAATTGCCTGCTGCCGCATCGGGAACCACAGCTTTGCGATTTGCGGATCTGTACTCGGGCTCTGTGACATTACCATATTATTCGGGCCATCCTGCTGATGGTTCCGATCCCATAACTGATAATTGGCGGGCGAGATGTGATAACCCCTTAGCTATTGCGGGCGCTACAGCAGCTGGGTTATTACCAGCTCCCAACGAGCCAAATAACACCTATTGCCAAAATTTCGGGCTTGGTGATTATGGGTTGGATACCGAACGGCATTTAACTAAATTCAACCCGGTGCCTGCTGCTAGAACAGCGGTTACTCTAGAAGTGCAGATAACTGTGCCAAATCAATTTGCACAGCCCTGGCCAGTAGCAATAATGCAGCATGGAATCACCGCGGATAAAGAAGGTATGTTAGCCATAACTGGGGCGCTTTCTGCCGCAGGATTTGCTACCTTTGCTATAGATCATCCATTGCATGGCAGCCGCGCTTTGACAAGTGCTTCCGCTGCGGACGGAGAAGCAAATGCCGGAACCGATGCAACTGATTATATGAATTTGGCTAACCTTTTAGTCGGTAGAGATAACCTCAATCAAAGCATGGCTGATATCTTGGCTTTTCGCATGGCGATTGGTAACGATATAAGTGGCGATCTTACCTCGGCAAATTTTGATACGAACAATGTGCACTTCTTGGGTATGTCTCTGGGTGGTATAAGTGGCGTAGGTTTTATCGCCTTGGCCAATGGTTTAGGTTTTGGATTAGATTTAGGCATACAAAACGCAGCCCTGAACACTCCAGGTGGCGGTATTGTGCCTCTTCTGATCGAGTCTGGTAGTTTTGGATCTTTGGTTAAGGGATCGGTGCTGGCTGCGTCGGGTACTGATTTAGCTAGTACCTTCATTGCATTTATTGGCACCAATACACCCTGTGCTGGTGAACTAGGATGTAATTTCGATGATTTTGTGGGTACATTGGATGCCACTTCTCTAGGTGAAATTAGTGCTACTGTCGGAGCGTTTACCTTCGCGGCACAAACTATAATTGATCCAGCCGATCCAAATAACTTTGCCGCGGGTCTTGCAGCGCTCGGCACGCCAATATATATGGCAGAAGTTGTTGGAGACGGCATCAATAACCTTCCGGATCAGACCGTGCCAAATCAGACAGTTACTCCAGGGTTTACCTTTGGCGGAACCGAGCCACTGGCCGCCTTTCTTGGTCTTGGTGGAGTCGATACCGATAATATGCCTCAATCAAGTGGCATAGTTAGATTTACCGACGGTAGTCACAGCTCCATGTTGTCGCCAGCGACAAGCCCGGGAGTGACCGCTGAAATGCAGACTCAGATAGCAACCTTTTTTGCTGCTGATGCTGTAACCATTGCGGATGCAACAGATGTCTTAGACTTGCCCTGATCCACAAAAGAGCTAAGTCAAAAAGCCGGGTCAAACGACTCGGCTTTTTTTATTCTCAGTGCGGTGTTGTTAGCGGGCCTCTATAATTAACCTTCTAATTTTCTTCAGCATAAAAGCGTTCCAATATGGCTCGATCCAAATCCAGCAGCCGCTGGTTGCAAGAACATTTCGCCGATACCTATGTCAAACAGTCACATAAGGACGGATATCGATCACGTGCGAGTTATAAACTTATTGAGATAGATGACAAATATAAGCTTTTAAAGCCTGCTTCTGCGGTCTTGGATTTGGGCGCAGCTCCAGGCGGCTGGACCCAGGTGGCAGCAGAGCGTGTCGGCTCAAAAGGCTTTGTTTTGGCAACAGATATCCTACTTATGGATACTGTTGCAGAAACCACTTTTATCCAAGGTGATTTTTCCGAAGATGACGTGTTTGAGTATCTTCTAAAAGAGATAGCAGATCGACGTTTAGACCTTGTAATGTCGGATATGGCCCCCAACTTAAGTGGTATAAAGGACATTGATCAACCTCGGTCTATGTACCTGGTGGAATTGGCTTTGGATATTGCTACCAAGACATTACGCCCCGGTGGCAGTTTTTTAACCAAGGTTTTTCATGGTTCAGGTTTTGATGAATTGATCAAACAAACACGGACAAGTTTTGATAAGGTCACAGCGGTAAAGCCTTCTGCGTCAAGGTCTAGGTCTAAGGAGACCTATATGCTCGCCAGAGGTTTTAATGGTTAATACAAATTCACTAACAGGTTTATTGCGAGTTTTATAAATGAACAACGACATGGCGAAAAATCTGATTCTTTGGCTGGTAATAGCTGCTGTACTTATGGCGGTATTCCAAAACTTGAATCAAGCACCGGGCCGGGCTGAGCTTAGCTACACAGACTTTGTTAATCAGGTGCAAGTGGGCAGCGTGCGATCCGCCACTTTTGAAGGCGGCATAATCTATGGTGAAATGGATAACGGTGACTCCTTTCAGACGGTGCGCCCGGATCTAACTGATAATCGGTTAATGGACGATATGTTAAACAACAACGTACTTGTCGAAGGCCGTCAACCAGAACAGCCTGGGCTGCTAATGCAGCTATTAATAGCCTCCTTCCCCATATTATTAATAATCGGCGTATTTATGTTTTTTATGCGTCAAATGCAGGGCGGCGGTGGTGGCCGTGGCGGTCCAATGGCATTTGGTAAAAGTAAGGCTAAGTTGCTCAACGAAAATGAGATTAAGACAACTTTCGCCGATGTGGCCGGTGTTGATGAAGCCAAAGAAGATGTTGAAGAACTGGTTAACTACTTAAAAGACCCAGGACGATTTCAGCGATTGGGCGGCAAAATACCTCGCGGCGTTTTGATGGTTGGTCCTCCAGGTACTGGTAAAACCTTACTTGCAAAAGCTATCGCCGGAGAGGCGAAGGTCCCTTTCTTCGCTATATCCGGTTCCGACTTTGTTGAAATGTTTGTTGGAGTTGGTGCCAGCCGTGTGCGAGATATGTTCGCCGAAGCCAAAAAATCTGCACCTTGCATTGTGTTTATTGATGAAATCGATGCAGTCGGTCGCCATCGTGGCGGTGGGTATGGAGGTGGCAATGATGAGCGCGAGCAGACTCTGAATCAGATGCTGGTTGAGATGGATGGATTCGAAGGTAATGAAGGCGTTATTGTTATAGCAGCCACCAACAGACCAGATGTTCTAGATAAAGCTTTGTTGCGTCCCGGACGGTTTGACCGACAGGTCTATGTTGGCTTGCCCGATATTCGTGGCCGAGAACAAATACTTGAAGTGCATTTGCGCAAGATCCCTTGTGATGATTCCGTTGACGCTAGCGTTGTAGCGCGAGGCACACCGGGCTTTTCAGGTGCAGATTTGGCGAACATAGCCAATGAAGCCGCTTTAAACGCTGCGCGCGCCAATCGTCGCATGGTAGCAATGGAAGACTTCGAGCAAGCTAGAGATAAACTTATGATGGGCGCAGAGCGCCGCAGCATGGTTATGTCCGAAGAGGAAAAGGCAAACACTGCTTATCATGAAGCAGGGCACGCCATAGTTGGCTGGACCATGCCCGAGCATGATCCTATTCACAAAGTTAGCATCATTCCTCGCGGGAGAGCTTTGGGTGTTACCCAATTTCTGCCGGAAGAAGATAAATACAGTCTTAGCCGCAGAGGTATAACCAGCCAGCTTTGTTCACTTTTTGGTGGACGCATTGCTGAAGAGTTGATCAATGGCGAAGACGGTGTAACCACGGGCGCACAGAACGATATAGAGCGCGCAACTCAACTGGCACGCAATATGGTTACTCAATGGGGCTTATCCGCGAAATTGGGGCCTTTGCACTACGGTGAAGAGGCATCCCAGAACGGCATGCCTGGAGGCAAGAATTATTCAGCCCAATCATCTAACGATATTGATGAAGAGGTGCGTCGTATAGTTGATGAAAGTTACGCTGAGGCGCAAAAGATTTTGGAGCAGAACATCGATATTCTGCACGCCATGAAGGCTGCTTTAATGGAGTACGAAACCATTGATAACAGTCAGGTAGAGGACCTGATGAACCGCGTTAAGGTCCGACCGCCAAAAGACTGGGATACTCCGGCTAGCAGCAAGCCCGAAGATGATATGCCTAGCCCTGAACCTAATGGTGCATCTCCAATAGGCGATGCGGCCGAAGAAAGTTAAGGCTTGTATAGTTAATAGAATGCCCCGCAGTGATGTGGGGCATTTTTTTTAGCCGACTATGATTAGCCAAACCTGATATGAATATTCTTGAACAAATCAGCCCAAATAAACCTCTGGTAATGGCCGTGCTAAATATCACGCCGGATTCATTTTCGGACGGCGGTGAATTATTTGATCGGGGCAAGCCCCAGATAGATCGGATATTAACCAGAGCTGAGGTCTTGCTGGAATCCGGGGCAGATATATTGGATGTTGGCGGCGAATCGACCCGTCCCGGCGCCGTAGCTCCCGAGATTCAAGAAGAGCTAGACCGGGTTGCCCCAGTGGTGGAAGCGCTTTGGCAGCAGTTTGGCTGTGATATTTCTGTTGATACGAGCAGAGCGCCAGTTATGCGACAGGCAATGCAGTCAGGTGCCAAGCTAATTAATGATGTGCGAGCGCTTATAGAACCTGAATCTTTAACAGCGGCATTGGATACGGGCGCAGAGGTGTGCCTTATGCACATGCAAGGTAATCCTGGTTCTATGCAGCACAATCCCCAATATACTGACTCCGTCGTCGAAGTTAAGCAGTATTTACAAACGCGTCTAGAAGTCTGCATTGCGGCAGGTATTGATCAAAAAAAAATCTGTATCGACCCAGGCTTTGGCTTTGGCAAAAGCCATAAGCACAATATGCAGCTTATAGTGAACCTTGGTCAATTTAAGGAGATGGGGCTACCTCTATTGGTCGGAGTATCTCGCAAGGGCATGATTGGAGAAATTACCGGAAAGGCTATTGCGTCGCGTCTCGCCGGAAGTTTGGCGATGGCACAAATCGCCTTAGAAGGTGGCGCGAATATTATTAGAGCGCACGATGTTGCAGAGACCTGCGATATGATTCGCGTCTGGGCGGCGGTTAAACAATTACAAGAAGGCTAAATGACCAAGAAATACTTTGGAACTGACGGTATACGAGGAGAAGTTGGGCAATACCCAATTACTCCCGATTTTATGATGCACCTGGGCTGGGCTGCTGGCCAGGTACTGATGGCTTCCAGCGATAGTAAAAGGGTGCTGATCGGCAAAGATACACGTGTATCGGGCTATATGTTTGAGTCTGCCCTAGAGTCAGGGCTTATTGCGGCGGGTGCGGAGGTAAGTTTAGTAGGCCCCATGCCAACGCCGGCAATTGCGTATCTAA
>TARA_B110000483_G_scaffold97704_1_pt1 | contig 13386 bp, 5 predicted proteins | sample TARA_B110000483 | Tara Oceans TARA_B110000483 (sample SAMEA4398176) | marine metagenome | biome: Polar Biome; feature: [SRF] surface water layer (ENVO:00010504); material: water (ENVO:00002006), including particulate matter (ENVO:01000060) such as... | depth 5 m
CACCAGATGCCGTGTTATCTTGTCCTCCCACCAAGACGATTTTATCGCCCAAAACTTTATTGTTATCACCTCCGACAAGGACGCTCCTATCCCCGCTTATTGAATTGCTTTGCCCACCGACAAGAGCGGACCCAGTTCCATTTATGCTATTGTCTCTACCTCCAAACAAAGAAGAATATAAAGAAGAAGTTATTTCATTACCAGTCCCTCCTCCCATTATGGATGAAGTAGAATCTTTAATTTTGTTATCAAGTCCACCAATCAATGAAGACGATTCGCAGTTTTGGATTAAATTTCCTTTACCAACAGAAATTAATGACCCATTGGACGATGTAATCTCGTTGCCAGTTCCAGCATTAATTGCTGAAGCGTGAGAGGCAGTTAATTTATTATGTCTTCCAGCTCCAATTAATGAAGTTGTAGAGTTTGTTAAATTATTTGCAGTCCCTGCAGCTACAGAAGAATCATCAGAATTTAAAAATATATTATCATGTCCCGCATTAATTGAAGATCTTTTAGCGTTAGTCATCAAATGACCAGTTCCAGCTCCTATAGAACAATCTTGCGAATTTTTTATACCATTCTTTCTACCAGCTACAATTGTTGAACCTGTTCCTGTTATATTATTATCTTCTCCAGCAAAAAGAGTAACGAATTGGCCAGACGCTGTGTTATTTTTTCCTCCCACCAAAACAATTTCATCACCGAAAACAGAGTTTCCGACACCGCCAACAAGGACGCTCCTATCACCGCTAATGGAATTAGATGCTCCACCCACAAGAGAGGATTCTACGCCGCTGATAATATTACTTCTACCTCCGACCAACGAAGAGCCCGTTGAGTCTTCTATAAGATTACCAGATCCAGCGCCCATAATAGACGCAGTTGAACCTTTAATTTGGTTAGCGTTTCCCCCAATAATTGCTGAAGACTCTGATCCAGTTATTAGATTACCACTACCTACAGCTATTAAGGATTTATTAGATGTTTTTAGCTCATTCCCCTCTCCAGCGTTAATAGAGGAATCATTTGAGCCGCTCAATAGATTGTTTTTGCCCGCTCCAACTAATGACCTATTAGAGCCCGTAATATCATTTCCTTCTCCAGCTGCCACAGAAGAATTTGCAGAATTATAAAGTTTGTTACCACCCCCAGCATTTACAGAAGATTTACTTGAGTTAATTATTGCATTTAGTTGGCCCGCTCCAATCGAAGAGTCATCGGAATTTGAAATATCATTTTCTCTGCCAGCAACAATTGTTGAGGCGACCCCAGTTACATTATTGTTCTCTCCAGCAAATAAATTTACAAATTGACCAGATGCCGTATTCCCTTTGCCCCCTATCAAAACTATTTCATCTCCAAAAACCTTATTTCCACTTCCTCCCACAAGAACACTTCTATTCCCGCTAATTGCATTAGATACTCCACCCACAAGAGAGGATTCGACTCCAGTTATGGTATTGTCTCTACCCCCCACTAAAGAAGATCCAGTTGAATCTTTTATAAAATTGCCAGCACCCGCTCCAATTATAGAAGTAGTTGAACCTTCAATCTTATTACCAGACCCGCCTATAAGCGCAGATGATTCTGATCCAGACACAAAGTTTCCACTGCCTACTCCTATTAAGGATTTACTGGAAGATTTTATTTCATTGTCAACTCCTGCCGAAATAGAAGAATCAAAAGATCCGCTCAGTATATTTTTGGTTCCAGCAACCACGGATGAATCTCTTGATCCGCTTATAGAATTTTCGCTTCCAGCAACCACGGACGAATCTATTGATCCGCTTATAAAATTTGCGCTTCCAGCTACAACAGATGAACCAGTTGAATTTGCTAGATTATTTCCAGTCCCAGCGTTAATTGTAGAATTATCTGAATTTTTAAGACTGTTATTTTTTCCGACGATGATTATTGAATTAACTCCAGTTTCTAAGCTGTTATTCTCTCCACCAAGCATAACAGCGTTATCACTAAAAAGAGAGTTTCCACTACCGCCAACCAAAGAGCTAAAAGAACCAGAGATTTTATTGTCCTTGCCCCCCAACAGAGAAGATTGGTCTCCAATTACTATTTCATTGTTCTTGCCTCCCAAAATCGCACTGCGTATACCACTAACTTCATTACTCTCTCCACCGATTATGGCGGATTGTGGAGCATTCACTATATTATTAGTTCCAGCGACTATTGCAGATGTTGATGCATTGATTGTATTATTAGTTCCAGCTACTATTCCTCCATAGTCTGAATTAATTTCATTTGAATAACCTGCGCCAATTGAAGATTCATTTCCATGAATAGAATTGCTTTGCCCAGCGGATACGGAAGAGTAATTTCCAGAAATAATATTATCTTTTCCTGCTGACATGGAAGAGCTTACCCCAGATATTTTATTTCCTTCTCCAGCCCCTATGCTTAAATTTAAGCCTGTTAATAAATTTCCAGTTCCAGCACCAATAAAAGAATTATAACCCGATATTTCGTTCTTTTTCCCAGCACCAATAAAAGATTTACCTCCTAGTATTGAATTCTGTATACCAACCGCAATTGCAGAAAAGTCGCCAGTTAATCCCTGACCTGTCCCTGCTAAAATTACTGAATATTTCCCATCTAGATTGTTTATATTGCCAGCCAATATAACAGATCCATCAGAATTTACTGCTTTCTGCAGGCTACCTTCTCCCAATTCAGAGATAGCATTGTTTTTGTATACAAGGTCTAAGCCTTGATACTTTGGCAACGAATCGAAGTTTTTAATTCCAGATATTTCCTGATCGCCTGTTTTTAGGACTATTTTGTTTCCGTCCCAATCTACGCTAGATCCATCGCCATTTGTTACTATTGCCGTATTTGGGTCTGAATTCAACACATATACATAAGTTGAATCTATTCTCTTTCCTTGTAGGTCTGCCATATCTATAATTACACAAAAAAGAAAATATTAATGATTAATACTGTTCCAAATAAAGTCATTGCTCTCCCAAATAGTTTGATTATTCTGATTCCATAGATTTATAGATGTTAAGCTAGTTAGAAGCTCCATATCCTCCAGACCAAATATAAAATCGGCTTTTTCTGACAAATTGGACGAAATTGACCCATCCACACTCTTTGACTTCAAGAAAGATTTGGAAATGTCGACCATAAAACTTTTTCCATTAGACTTTTCGCCGCTTATACTAATATGATACTCTTCTGGATTTTTTAAAAAATTTATAAATGAATCCCCAGCCTCTATATCTGAAAATTTATTTTCGATAGATATGGAGCCTAAAAAAGGCGCGGTAGCCTTTCTTCCCATGGGAAAATATTTATTTACAGAATTTATTCTTTTTCTATTAAAATTTAAACCAAGATCAAAAGATTGTATTCCGTCGGGGTTGATCAAAAAAGAAGTATCGGTCCCTATGCCACTCACTTTTACAAATGTCTTACAACCAGGAGTAAATTCTCCACGATAATCTGAATTCAGCATTTTCTTTTCTATACTGTAATCGTTTCCCAGGCCGCTAAAGACAAAATTTCCAACGGGTTGTTGATCACCAGTTAAGTTAACAGAAGGGGCCTTTCCGCTACTAGATAAATATTCATTATTTGAACCGCTATATTCTTGTGCAATTATATTACTTCCGACATAAGAATAATCGCTTTTTAAAACACCGTTTATATTTTGATTTATTTTTATAGAATCTAAAAAACAATTTCCTATAGATATAGAACTTTTATATTTGCTTAGAGCCGTTCTCTCTTCGTCAGTGTTTATTAAAAAATAAAAATTCTTTCCATCGTTAAGGTCACTTACATTGCTATTCTTAGTAAATGCATCCTCAAAAAGAGTTTCAAAATTTTCTAATATAGATATATCCACAGAAACATCAGGCGCTTGGTTAGGATATGTAAAACTTTTTTTCCTTGATCCAATAGAGCTGCTTCCTTTAGTTAAACTATTAAATCCAAACTTTAAATCTTGTACTGCTGGTAAAAAAAACATACCACTTCCAGCATTCATTTTTGCTTGATCAAAAATATCTTTACTATAAAATACAGCGATATCATCAGCTCTATTTACTAATCTTTTCGCAGCCATTATATTCTTTTAAAATCAACAGGATTAAAATCAAAAGAAAATGAAGAGTTTAAATTTTGACCCAAAGAAGCAGAATGTGAATTGGATGTTAACCTTGCTCCAGATATTTGAAAATTTTGAGCTTGAGACCCTTTACTCAAAAAGTTTAAATCAATTACATAACTATCATTTTCGCTTAAAAAAGTTTTTAAATTAGAATTGCTTCCATTGATAACAAATTCCGAATCTATGCATGAAACAGAAACAGATCCTTCCTTACGGTCTACAAACCTTCTCTGTACTGGGTATTTTTTTCCTATTTTGAATATTTTTTTTCTATCAAAAGGTATTGAAAGATTAAAATTTTGAACCATGTCAGCCTTAACTAAAAATATGTCTTCTGACTCTATGCCAGATATAGAGACGTTAGTGTCGTACGATGGGTAAATCTTGTTTTGTAAATTAGATTGTGCATCTAAAAGCGATTGTACGTCTGGTAGGGTTGCGGTTAAATCCTGTAACTGGGTTCCAGACAGGTCTATTGCTGGATTTGATATATTGTTTGACGTTAACTGCTCGGCGTTTACATTACTGCAACTATAAGAATACTTAGAGGACAGGAATTCATTTTTTGATTGGGACATTGAAAAACTTTCAATGAATGCATTTCCAAAGTTTATTGTCTCATCTGCATCAGAAAAATTATCAGAATTCTTCTTTTTTCCTATTAAAGAGTAGAAACTGACATCATCATTTAAATCATTAAGAAGAGCGGCTCCGCTAAAGAATCCAGAAAACATATCTTCAAATGTTTCGAATAAAGTAATATCTAAATTCACATCGACATCATATCTATTTATCCTCTTTGAATAAAATTTATTTCCAAGCGTTAGAACATCTTCTGTTTTCGTATCAAAATTAAAAGAGAAATTCTGTACAAGCGGAATTAATTTTATTGAAGAGGCGTTGTTTGACGCATTCAAGTAAGAAGTCGCCCCGCCTTTAAGCAAAGAAACATTTTCGTATGTTATTGTTGGCCTGTTTGCATTAATTGTCATACTGATAATTATCAAACATAGGATCTGATTTAAATTTAACCACTTCGTCTACCGTAATATTTATATCGTTGCAGTTCTTATATACAAACTTGTGGCTCATCGAACTACAAACAAAGAATTTTCTTCTTGTGTATAGTTGTGGTATAGGCAATTCAAAAGGCATGTAATTTTCATGTTTTTCTAAAAAATGAATAATCGACCTGGTTTCCTCATCCGTTCTGTTCTTTAGATTTAAGGTCAATCCTTTTATCAAACCAGCGTTGGAATCTGTTTTCGCAAAAGAACTAAATGAATTTTTTAGCTTTACTATTTCTAATTTTTTATCAGTAGATATATTTATATCGTCGTCTAAATCATAAAAAAAAGATCTAGTCCACTTTGTATTATTTCCAGTTGGACTTGTTTCTGAGCTTGAAGTATGGTCCTGATTGCAATAGTAAAATTTCTCAATTCTATTAGCAACTGTATCAAAATTTGAATATCCAGCAGTATTGTATTCTGGAAAATAAACAACATCAAATTTAGAATAAGATGTTACGTTTGCCCAAGTGCTATGAAAATTATTAGCATTTAAATATGAAGAGCCGCTCCACTCAATAAAAGACGACTGGCTATTTTTGACAAGTGTTAAATCTATATCGAATAGACCATCATGAAATTTAAAATCGTAATTTTGTATATTAAACTTACTCATATTTTTATATATCTCTCCAGTAGGAAAAGATAGTTCAACAGAATCTGAATTAGGGGTATTAAAGTCAAAAAACCCCACTGTCGTCGAAACCCCTTCTAAAAAACTTAAAAAAGACCTCGCCTGCTCTTCTGTTTTGTTTGAATATTTTAAATTTAAATTTATTTCCGTACCGTTTAAGCTTTTTGAAAACTTTTTATAAAAATTATCAGAAGTGGCCATGTGGACATTTTCATTTTTAAATGACACGGTAGATCCGTATTCTGGAACAAAGGTGTTAGCTTCGATAGTTCCAGTTATATTGTTATCTCTATCATAAGTTGCCAATACCTCACTCATTTTTATCCTTTATATAAATAATTTAGCGAACCCCCAGTTCTTGATTCTTCTTGTATGGTGGTCGTCACTGCAGCTCTTATTCTGGAAGCAAACTCTTTTTGTTGTTCGTTAGATGATTGTCCGCCTTCTTTATTAACTTCTCCCTCTTTTATATTAAAAGTAAAATCTGAATTATTACTGACCTGGTTCCCCCCCATTGCAGAAGCACCAGCTTCTGCAGCGACTGGAGAAACAGAACCTCCGTTTTGAAATCCTTGCATTGGTAATACCCCTTTGTTTAAACTAGATAAGAATCCTTCTCCGTATTTATCTACCGCAGATTTTTTTACAACAAATTCTCCAGGAGTCAACATTGCTGGCACCGTATCTGTAGAACCTACTGAGCCGCCATTTGCGAATCCAACTGCGCCGCCATTTGCGAATCCAAATAGTGAGGTGATACCGCCAAATATCCCACCCATTCCTCCAGTGATACCGCCCATAAGTCCACTCAGCATTCCTCCTAGACCTCCGCCTCCCGCTCCACCGCCAAACATTGAGCCGAGACTGTCTTTTAAGCCGCCAAATATACCGCCAAGGCTATCTTTTAGGCCGCCAAATAAATCGCCAAATTTATCTTTTAGTCCAGAGAAAAACCCTCCGCCTTCTTCCCCTTCTGCTCCTCCTTTTTTGTCACCAGTCAAGCCTTCTAAAACTCCACCAGCTCCTTCTTTGTTTAATGAAACATCTGAAACATACATTGGGGTAGCTGGAGTAGATCCTAAAGCTGCTCCTTTTTTACCCCCGCCAAATAGTCCAGAGAAAAATCCTCCGATCCCTCCCTTTTTTTCTCCCTCGGCGGCACTGCCTGCAGCTGTAGCAACCGCTCCTTCGGCACCTTTTTCTCCTCCGAAAAAACCTTTAACACCATCAAATAAACCTCCAATTAGACCACCGCCTGTGCCTGGAGCTCCACCACCTCCCATTCCGCCCATCAAACCACTAGTAAGTTGATTTGCGGCTTGTTGTAAAAATGCATCCCTAATATAGCCTAAGAAACTTTCTCCAGCTTTCGAAAGAGCGTCTCCTATATCTTCAGCCCCACTGACAGCTTCACTAAGTGCTGTTCCTAAATTATTTGCAAATAGTCCTGGTATTTCCCTGCCGAGCTTATCTTGAAAACTTAATATCTCCGTATCTAAATCTTCTAAACCTAGACTAAATCCACTTTGCTTGCTTCTAGCTCCAGCTAATTTAATTTCAGCCTCTATTAAAGGCTGAAGTTTTTCAAGCCTCTCCGCATCTAGCGCCATCTGGGTCACTGTAGCTTGATATTTTTCATCTAGCAAGTCGATATGGCCCCTATCTGCCTGATCTTTCATACTCAAAAAAGCTGTTTCCGAATCGGCAGCTTTTCCTTTTAACTGGGCAAGCTCTTGCTCAAGTTGTATCTTTTCGTTCAGAAACCCCACTTCTCTTTTTCTGCCAGAGCCTACTGCTCCAGATTTTAATTCAAGATCATTTCCCCTAATACCTGCGTCTCTTCTTATTGTCCCTAATTCTCTTCCGCCTCTAGATGCGCCAAGATCATTACTTAACAGTCGCGAAGCTAGTCTTCTAGATTCAGCAATTTCCGCTTCGAGCTTTGAAAGTTCTTGAGTTTGTTTTAGTAAGGTTGTTTTTGTTTTTTCTTCTTCATTTAAAACCGCATTTGATGCTTTAGCATTTTCTAAAATTCCTCTTGCTAGAGACTGCTCAACCCCCAATTGAAGCGCTAGTTTTTTAACTAATTCAACTTCGTCTTCTTTAAAGTTAATGCTCCCCAAAACGGTCTCTAACCTTGCTGCCTCTATTCCTTGTATTTTTTTAGTTTCTATGAGCTCTTGAGCGACGCTTTGCAAATTATCATTTCTGGAAAGCGCCATTTCTGCGATTAGATCGTTAGATTGTATTTGGGACTGAATTCTATCTTTTTCTATTAAGCTGTTTTCTGTTAGTAACTTTTTTTCACCCTCCAAATTGATTCTTGAAACCTCAGTTTCTATATTGGACCCTCTCTTAGCAAAAAATCCTTGAGCGCGGGTATCGGCTTTTCCCGCTGTTATTCTTTTTCCAGATCTAAATTCTTCTGCTCTTGTTGCTTCGGACTCTGCCATCGGACTAAGTCGCTTTATTTGTTTTTGGAGACCTTCTATAATACTTTCTTGACCACCTATGTCTACCTGTCCAGCTTTTTGATCTAGAAATGCATCAAAAAACGTTCTGTCCCCCAAAATAAGCCCAAGCGCGCTTTTCTCGTTAGCTTTATTTTTTTCTCCCTCTTGAATATTTGCCTCTGCAATTTTAATTTGATTTTGTGCAAAGTCTATACCATCCGCAGATCTTCCTTTAAAACCACTTTTAACTTGGTTTAAAGCTCTCTCTTGTGGCGCTTCTCTAGCATCATCAAAAGTTTTTCCCGTAATGCCGTTCTTTAAAGTTTTAAATGTTTCTACTAGTCCTCCAGCACCACCTGCTTTTAAGACTCCATCAAGCGCTCCAAGTCCAAGAGCTACGGGCCCAAGGAACCTTTTCAATCCTCCAAAGGATTTTTTTAACGTACCCGTAAGTCTTCCAACACCTTTAAGTGATCCAAGACCCTTTGGCCCTAATCCAGTAGCTTGTAAAACAATTAATGTATTTACAAAGCTTGACAAACCATCCCCAAAGTTTTTGGCTGATTCGTTAGTATCGTCAACGGTGTTGGTCAATCCGCCTAACCCTGCTTGTAGAGCAAACAAAGCAAAAAGTCCTCCCCCTGAGCCACCCGTGGATTCTCCGCCTGAACCTGGTTTACTCGCACTTAAAGGTTTCGCGAAGTTTGGTATAGCGCCAGTTGGCTCATCTCTTGTATTTGTTACGGCTAGTCCATCTGGATTTTGAGAATTGCGAAGTTTGCCGCTTTGATTAATTCTGATTTGATTAATTGGTAGACCAGCGGCTTTTTCTCTTTCAATAGCATCGTCAAGAGGGGACATAGCAAAATTAGGGATGTAACCAGAAGAAGCATTTCCGAACCTAGAAGTAAAAATTTTACTTGTCGTTTTTTCTTCAAGATCTTGCATTCTTTTTTTATCCGAAGCTGATATACCTCTGGTTTTTAAAACTCCTTTGGTTGTATAAAATCCTGGATATTTTTTTCTAAGCTGCGCTGCCGCTAATTTTTTAGCATTAGCTTTTTTCTCTCTCTCGCCAAAAGGCCCAGCTCCTATTTCTTTCATTACTTTAGAATAAAAGCTTTCAGTATTCCCCACAGAGTCGGATACCTTTAGATCAGCTATGCTCATCGAAGAAGGCATTCCAAAAAGTTTTTGTATTCTTGGTAAATTAACTCCTCCTCTAATATCAAAATCTCCACCCTTTTCTCTTTGTGCGGCTTTATAATCTAAAGATTTTGTAATGCCCACTTCAAAAGCTGCGCCTATAGCTGACTGCAGGGCACCTTTTGCACCAGCTATTGTACCAAATCCGCTTTCGATATCTGTTTTGGATACCGACCTTCCTAGTGGTTGTAACTCATTAGCGTATGTAGTGCTAGAGTCTATAACTGATTTTCTAATTCTACTTTCTATTGGGTCAGATACTGTTTTGGCTTGCGACGGATCAATTCCTCTTGCAATTGCTCCAGTCAAAGTTGTTTTTTTGCCCGCTATATTAACATCAAAGGGTTTTATTGGTCTTTTAGCTCCTTTTTCTGGAACAAGAAATCCGAATTTACCTATATCTCTTTTTGCAAAATTAGGTATAAAGCCACCAGCTGCATTTATCTTTTTTGCGCCAGACGGAAGACCGCTAGAGCGAATCATGTCACGATTAAATATTGCATCTCCCCCACCAGCATAATTAGGAACAAAATATTCACTTGAGTTGGCTACCATTGTGCCACGCTTACCGCCACCAAAAGCAAAGTTTGGAATCGAGACTACTTTAGAACTTGCGGGCGCACCGCCAACTCCTCTAGATACATCGCGAGCTTCAGCAGCAACATAACCGCCAGCAGCTTTGCCAGTTTTTCCCACACCGCTTTCACCGCCCCTAAAGCCCCCCTTAAAGAGGCCAGGGGTTACGGTTGCAGCAGCTTTTTGGACTCTGGCTAAAGCAGCCGCCTGTTGGTTATAAATTTTTAAAAGTAATTGTTCTTGAGCTACCTTATTGCCTTCAAGGGCTAAAATTTCTTTTTGAATTGCTTCGTTTTGCAAAAGCGTTTGAAAGACAGACTTCTGGAGTAAATTTTGTTGCTCCGCTGCTTTGTTTATTCCTAACAAGCTTTTTAGCGAAGTTGATCCAAATTTAGCTAGATCAACAAATAATTTTATAAATATAGCACTTATCAATGCGAGTCCAGGCCCACTTAAGACACCTCCAATACCTTTTATTATTCCCTGGGCAAATTTAGCGCCAGTCCCTTCTCCTTGCAATAAATCACTCAGGCCGTTTACCGCCGCAGAGAATACTTTTAAAATATCTTTTGCCGCATCGGCAAACCCTAGTTCTCCTAGTATAGATGAAAGTTGTTGGGATCCAACGACTAAATTATTTATCAACGCTTCTAGAGTTTCGTTTAAAGCTGAATTTTTTCTATCTAAAGATCCAGCAGCTCCAGCAGAAACTTCTAGAGCTTTTGCAAATTGACTTTGTCCAGAATTTAGATCTTCTACCAAACTAATTAAAATATCACGCTGTCTAACTCCAGCAACTTTTTGAATAATATCTCCAGCCTCTATACTCTTTAAACCTAGTCTATCCAGTTCGACCGCGAGCTCTTTAAAAAGTGGTATTGCAGACCTTACATTTCCAGAAGCGTCCAGAGTGCTAATCCCTAAATCTTCCAAAGCCTGAAGGGTGTCAGTTCTACCAAGTCTAGCAAAAATAGTTTTAAATGCATTACCAATAACAGCGCCACCACGCTGAGTCCTTTCCTGAACTGTCGTAACAACACCTAACAATTCATCAAAAGAAACCCCAGCGACACGGGCAGAAGCAGAAGCTCTCTCAAGACCGTTAATCAAGTCCTCCGTTGAAACGGCAAACTTTGTATCAACTTCCGCGAGTTTGTCTGCAATTTGAGCAACATTTAATCCAGCGCCCTCAAACCCTTTAATTGCTGCGGTTAAACCAGCAACGGCTTGCTGGGAGTCAATTCCAGCTACACGCACTAACTTCAGCGCGGTTTCAACCCTAGACAGGGATTCTTCAACAGACAAACCTTGGCGAGCTAATTCTAACGCCCCTTCGGCTACTTGATCAAAAGATGTAGCGGTATTCTGAGCAACTTTAAAAATACCATTTCCGAACTGCTGTAATTGAGCTTGGGTTCCACCGAGAATAGTATTAATTTTAGCAAAAGACGCTTCAATTTTAATAGTATTGCTAACTAACGCCCCAAAAGCTTGAGAAAGTTTATTTATAACAGCGACAGAAGCACCGAAAGCTAAAACACGAGCATTAGACGCTTCTAATGATTTTTGGAACTCGGAAGCTTGTCCAGTAATTTTCCCCAAAGGGCGCGATAACTTATCAATGGATCTGGCGCCCGCACCAAATTGTACGCCCTTAGCTTGGGCTTGAATCCTAGCCAAAGCCGCTTCAACCTTTTTTGTATTTGGATCAAAATCAACTCCTAGTCTTACCGCCATATAATGATATTACACTTAAACTCCGTGCAGTTTCATCATTTGTTCCATATTAAGAGAGCCCCCTTGTTTCTTTACTTCTTCGGTTAAATCTATAGCTCTTTCGTCATTTAATTTAATATCTTCTATATCTTCTTTACTTGCTCCAAAGTACGCCGATCCTCCTTCTGAAGACTGCGCCCTTGTTTTAGATCTTTCATTTTTTTGATTTTGATAAAAACTAATTAAAAGTTCTGGATCTTTAGCTACATTGTCTGGAATTTCTTTCTGAGAGTTTTTAAATATATTTAAAAAATACCTACCAAAAGATATTAACTTTAATTGATAACTTGTTAGATCGGCCAGAGGTTTACCAAAAACCCCCATAACGTCTTCACAAAAAGGTAGATACATTGAAAAATAATCACTTAAAACAGCTTCAGAAATTTTTGAGTCTTCAAATTTTTCGAAGAAGTCCTTTTGCAGCTCAAATAGCTCCACCTCTTTCATGTTTTCATTTAGATACAAATCTTCGTAAACTCCCTTTTTAAATTCTCTATCATAAAAAAGAATTTTATTTATTATAGTTTTTTGTACTTTATTTCTTGCGTACTTTTCGCTAGTTAAACCGATTAGCTGCGTTTTTTCATTATTAAGAATAGATAATTCGTCCTCCTTTTTTCTAGATTGGTCTAAAATCTTTTTTTGTTGAGACGGCAAAAAAGTTTGTGCAGAAGTCTGCTTTAGATCATCAATTTCTTTTTTTAAAGTTTCTATTAAATTTTCATTCTCTAAAGACCACATATCCTGGTTTATTATCTCCCGCAAGCCCTGCTTTTCACTTGGCAGGCCTTTCGATAAACCCTCTTTTTCAAAAATTTTTGATTGAGATAGAACCTCTCTTTGCTCGAACTGAGAAAGGTGTTTTAAATATAAAGAGCCAAAAGAACCCCTAACAACAGTAAGGCCTTGCAATATCTCTGAAACTATTTCTAGATTTTTATCATTGCTCATCTCGATTGATGAACTTTTCTATATCTTCTTTTTCTGCGCTTTGGTTATAGAACCAATACCCTACCACTTGGCAAATTTTCGAAGTAGCTTCAGATTCAAAGCTTTCGTCTTTTTCGTATTTGTCATACAAATCCTCTAGCCGTTCTTCGAAATCAACCCCCTTAAAGAAGGCTTGTTCTTCTTCTTCGTCTTCTAAAAAATTAGCTAATTTAATTGCATACCAGAGTAAAACTTCTTTTTCTGCCTTTGAATCTGCTGTATGTTGATAAACAGATTGTAGAGAAGACTCTAATTCTTGGAGTTCTCTTTTTAGGGTTATAATTTCTAATTCGAGTTCTTCAGCTCTTTTTGTGCTTTTCTGTGTTTTATTAACGAAACAGAGTTTGTACTCATTCTCTAAATCATTAAGTTTTTTAAGAGACTTTAAAAGTAGCTTAGATTCATCTTCTGATAAAGCTCCTCCATTGTCAGCATACTTTTTAATAAGCATCGCTTTTGTGACTATGCCCATCTTAATAGCCTTGCTTAACTGAATGGAATAAAATACTTCAGCTTCGTCAGCCATACGCCTCGTCGGCTTTTTTA
>TARA_B110000483_G_scaffold44399_1_pt1 | contig 13352 bp, 13 predicted proteins | sample TARA_B110000483 | Tara Oceans TARA_B110000483 (sample SAMEA4398176) | marine metagenome | biome: Polar Biome; feature: [SRF] surface water layer (ENVO:00010504); material: water (ENVO:00002006), including particulate matter (ENVO:01000060) such as... | depth 5 m
TTAAGAAAGGAACGATTGAAAGTGGTATAACTAGAATGCAAGACTATCATTTAATAGTAACACCTGAATCAACGAACATAGCTAAAGAGTTAAACAACTATGTCTATGCTGATAAAGGTTCTAAGCTATACGTAGATAACTACAATCACGCAATAGACGGAATCCGTTACAATATAATCTACCACCTAGACAATCCAAACGCAGGAAGGTATTTCGTTCAGTAAAAAAAATCGTTAAACTAAAAACAACAAATTTCTATTATATAGTGTATGAAAGTTAAAATTAAAAAAGAAGGCAAAGTAAAAGAGTTCAAGCTTATTAATAGTTGGTCAGACGTTAATCTGTCTACTTGGTTACAATTAATAGATTTTGAAACAGGTACAAAGACTGAAGAAGCTACAGAAACAATAGCAGCACTATCAGACATTCCTAAGAAGTTAATTAAGGAACTAGCTTTGTCAGATGTTGCAGTTATAATGAGTAAGGTAGGAGAGTTACAAGCAAAGCAAGATACAAAGCTCAAAAGGATAATAGAGATTAATGGAGTTGAGTACGGATTTATGCCTGATTTGGATTCCATAAGTCTTGGACAATATGCCGATATTGAAACCTTTATAAAGAACGGAATAGATAAAAACCTTCCTGAGTTGATGGCTGTATTGTATTCACCTATCAAACTTAAGAAGAATGACATTTATATAATTGAGCCGTATGATGGAGATATTCGGCTCAGAGCTGAAGAAATGAAACAGATGTCAGCGGAACAAGTGCAAAGTGCATTGGTTTTTTTTTACACTTTAGGGAAGGTGTTGTCCGAGATTTTGCCATTATATTTGATGGAGCGGCTGAAGGAAACGAAGATGCAATAGCTAGTAATGACTTCGCTAGTAAGTGGTCGTGGTTCGGAGTTTTTCATCGTTTGTGCGGAGAGGACATTAGTAAATTAGAAACAATAACAAAGCTAAGCCTGTTAGAGTGTTTGACTTGGCTAAGTTATGAAACAGATTTAAACTCACAAAATAAAGTAAAAAGAAATGGTTAAGAACAAGACATATCTAAATGTAATTGAAACTCTAAAGAAGTTAGGAAGGCAACACTACTTTATCAATACAACTTCTGTCGGAGATATTTTTGACATCAATCTTGAAAAGGAGGAGATATTTCCTTTGATGCATATCAATCCAACATCAGTAACAACAGGTACAAATCAATTAAACTATAACTTTCAAATCTTTGTATGCGACTTAGTATCTGAAAAGGAAGATTGGAATGATGCACAAAGTAGTGTAGGTTCTAAGAACTTAACTAATGAGATAGATGTATTCAATGACACATTGCAAACTTGTGTAGATATTATAAGTATCTTTAGGAATAGTCAATGGCAAGCTCAGAACGACCCTAATACAAGTACAGGAGATATTAATGCTCCTGTTTACTTTACAGACGGAGATTTCACTATTGAACCATTCACAGAAAGGTTTGATAATCTTTTAACAGGTTGGGTATTTCAAATGACAGTAGTAGTTCAGAATGGATTTGACTCTTGTGATACTCCAATGACAGCAGAAGCAATAGGACAATAATGTTTAAAATAAAAATAGGAAAACTAACAATACAATTAATCCCACCAAAAATAACATACACATTTTAATATGGCAACACTAACAACAACAATCACAGAATCAGTTACTTTGAATGGCTCTTTAAGAGGTTCAACTAATTCAGTAACAACTGAAGGAATCAATGACTCATTTGAAAGAATAGTTACTTGCGCTCATTCACAAAAAACTACAATAGCAACTTTTGCAGCAGCACCATACACTTCAGTAGGAGCTATAGATTTAGACCAAGTAAGATACATAAGAGTTACTAATTTAGATTTGGAAGCACAAGTAGAACTAGCAGTTATAACTTCAGATTCTAATTATCAAGTAAGACTAACAGCAGGAGCTTCTCATATTTTAGCTAGAGCAAATGAATCAGCTTTAGCAGAAGCAGATACTACTCCTTCATTTGGAGCAATGCAAGACTTAGCTTCACTTCAAGTAAAACCTATTGGAGCAACTAACAATCCAAGAATTGAAATCTTTGTAGCAGTAGCATAATGGACACTAAGAACATAGAGAATTACTTAAATAGTTTTGGAAGGCAAGTTGTTGCACAATCTAAAACTACCCTTAATTATTATAAAAAAGGCGGAACTAAATTAGAAGAATCTATTAAGTTTAAAGTTATTGAAGACGCTGATGGTTTTACAGTACAATTTTTTATGTCAAGTTATGGTCAGTATGTAGACAAGGGAGTTTCAGGAACACAGACTAAGAGAACCTTTAAAGACTATAAAAGCAAAACAATAAAAAGTCCATACAGTTATAAGAATAGTAAAGGTCATTCACAACCACCTAGCAAAGCCTTAGACAAGTGGGTAGTAAGAAAAGGAATAGCACCAAGAGATGCAAGTGGAAAGTTTTTAAAGCGTAAGACAATAACATTCTTAATTGCTAGAAGTATTGGACGGAATGGAATACAAGGTATAAGCTTCTTTCAAAAGCCTCTAGGACTTGGTTTAAAGCAGTTTGGTAAAGACTTGCTAGGTAGTGTAAAAGAAGATATAATTAATAGTTTAACAACAGTAAAATAATGGCAATAATAATTGAACAACAACCTGCATACCTTACTTTACCTGTAGGGCAAGAAGTAATATTTTCGGTGTATAATCATTTAATTGTAACTACAAAAAAAAGAGTTAAATACATAGCTCAAGTTTATATTGATGAGAATCCTATTGTACCATCTACAGGAGTTGGATTTGTAGGTACATTTAAAACAACACCAAATGGTGCAGGTTATGGAATGTTTGATTTAAGTTCTATAATAGAAAGTTATGTAAGTGCTGATAATATGGCGAATATTTCTAGTAACTATAAAGGAGTTTTTGTAGGAACAAATAATCCAACTCCCTTACATATAATTGATGAATATTCAAGGAATAAAAATATAATTAAATACCTAAGAGTTGTTTTTACAACAGAATACTTAGATGAAACACAAACACCTCCTGTAGTAGTCTTGACAGATGATTCTCAAATTACAGAAGAAATGAAAATATGGAATGGATACTTAAAAAGTACAGATGCTATTAATACATTTGATGGTAATTTTGGTTATAATACTGAAAAATTCTTTCTTTCTTCTGTTGAAAATGTTGGAGATGTACCTGCACAATGGCTAACTAATGCACCTGATGATAGATATGCTTTATATACTGATTATGGAGTAGCTTCTTTAATGTCTTTTCCTAATAACGGAGTTTCGTTAGGTAAAATTAAATTGACTTATAAAGAATATGATGGTACTATAAGCTCTGAAACTGTAGATAATATATATGATAATGGAGGGGGGTTATATATATCAAATAGTGATTACAATATTGTTCATTTTGGCTGCTATCCTGCTAACATCTATAATTGGAGTTCAACATTTAAAGCTTTAGTTGATGCAAAGAAATTAGCAAGTTATACTGTACAAGGACAAACATCAGCAGACGTAAATATAACCTTTCCTTTTACAGTAAACATACTTTGTCCTAATCAAAAAGGTTTTGAACCTATAAGACTTACTTGGTTGAATCAATGGGGGACTTGGGATTACTACACTTTTAATATGAAGTCTTCTAAATCTATTTCAACTAAAGGAAGTACATACGAACAGCTAGGTGGTACTTGGAATGAAAGAAGCTACAAGCCTAATAGCTACAAGGGAGGTAAAAAGGCATTCAGAGTAAATGCAACCGAGAGAGTAATAATGAATACAGACTTTGTAAATGAATCTGAATCAGAATGGTTTGAGGAGCTTATAAATAGTACTGAAGTATATATAGTCAATGGCTTTAAAGATGATAATCCTAGCTCAGCACTTACTACTTATGTAATACCTGTAAGACTTCAGACTTCAAGCTATACTAGAAAGACAGTAGCCAATGATAAACTTATGCAATACACTTTTGAGGTTGAAAAGAGTAAGACTCTTAGAACACAAGCAGTATAATGAGTGTTCAATTAATAGTATATCCACAAGGTCATAACGGAGTATATAATGCGTTCTCTAATCCTGATACTGATTTTATAGTAAATGGTATTAATTTCTCAGGATTAAATAATACACCTACTGCTTTTGGTCAAGATATAATCTTAACAATGAATATAAACCCTGCTACTATTCCAAACAGTTGGTATCGTTATGGTTGGTCAGGTCTAGCAGGAGTTCCTATTCAGTATCCTTACGAATCTAATGGAAACTGTGTAATTCCTAATGCTTCAACAGGTTCTTTTGGTGGTGTATATCAAAGAGTTACAGACCTTACAGGAGGGGTACAATATGAATTAATAATAGATATAGTAACACCTTCTGAACCTAATTATAATGGCACAATAAGGGTAATAAGAAAGAATAGTATTACAAATCTTTCTGTTGTTACTAATCACTCAATAGACGAAACAACTACACAATTAAGGGTGTTAGTTGGAAACAATTTCTTTTCACTCTCACAAATATATGATGAAACTATTTTTGTTGGGTATAGGAGAGATAATCTTCAATCTAGTGGTTGTACTATTGGTCAGATACAACTTCAGCCTGCTTTTGGTTTACAAGGTTCTATTCTTTTAGATGATGGTCAAGTAATATGCGACCTGTATGAAGATGAAGATTTACCCTTAACTTTAAGTGTAGATGAATTTAAAAATGTTGCAGAAAAACCTCAGTCTTATTCTAAGGCATTCAATCTTCCTGCAACAAAAAGAAACAATAGAATCTTTGACCATATATTTGAAATAACTAGACACTTAGACGGAGGAAGTCCACAGTTTAATCCATACCAAAAGACTCAATGCGTTTTAAAGCAAGATGGTTTACTTATCTTTCAAGGCTATCTAAGAATGTTAGATATAGTAGACAAGGAGGGAGAGATAAGCTACAATGTTAATTTATATTCTGAAGTAATAGCTTTAGCTGATTTGCTAAAAGATAAACAGTTTAGAGATTTAAACTTTACAGAACTTGAACACGACTACGATAGATTAAACATAGAAAGGAGTAATAATGATGGAACAGTAGGACAGACTACTCCTATTACTTATCTTAATCCAAATACGTCAGGCTACAGAACAAACTTTAATACAGTCAAATATCCTTTTATAAATTGGACAGGACAATTAGTAATTGCAAACGGCTCAACAAATGCACTTGCAGGATTCCCTGAATTAACTAGTTTAGAACAAGCATTTAGACCTTGTATAAATATTAAATACTTAATTGATAGAATATTTGCACAATCTGATATTCCTTTTACTTATACATCAGCGTTCTTAAATACAACTGAATTTTCTGAACTCTTTATGGATTTTAATTGGGGAGAAGGTAATGCTCCTACAGAAGTAGGGGGGAATAATTTTGATACTTATTATTTTTACAATGTAGGTGATGGTAGTGCAGCAAATTACGCTACTAATATCTTTTCTTTAATGCACCTAAGTTACAATATACCTTTGGTTGCAGGTATTACACCACCAAATTATAATGATACTACAAATATACTAACTTCAACAGTAATTAATGAAAGCTATGATTTGAATTATGAATATATAATAGAAAATACAGATACTGTATCTAGGACAATAGAGTGTAGATGGTTATATAATTCTACACCAATAAATTATTCAGGAGTACAGACAATTGCAGCAGGAGGTACTTTTACTTATTCAGGTAACTTTTCGCAAATTATGTCCAATGTAGGTGATACTTTACAGGTACAGTTTAAGACTGACTCAGGAACAGCTAGTAAGGTTAGACAATCACAAGCTGCTTTCCCTACGGCAGGAGCTTCTGTTATTTGGTTGGTAGGAATTGATGCAGTTACATCTAATACAATACTTCAAACACTAAGAGGAGAATTAGGTCAGTGGGAATTCTTAAAAGGACTAATTACTATGTTTAATTTAGTAACTATACCTGACAAAGATAATCCTGACAACATTATTATAGAACCTTATGTTGATACATTTATAAATAATACAAGCAAAGAGTTAAATTGGACTGATAAGATAGATATTTCAGAAATGAAGTTAGAGCCTTTAACTGATTTAAATAGAAATACTTTGTTTAAGTATGTAGAAGACGAAGACGATTATGCATTTGAAAAATTTAAAGAATCTACATCAGGTTTTTTATATGGAAGTATGGAGTTTGATGCAACAAATGAATTTAATATCTTAGAAGGAACAGAGGAAATAGAAGCAACACCATTTGCAGCAACAGTAATTAAGTCTATTGGTTCAGGATATGCTAATTTTGTAACTCCTTCTTTATATTCTGTAAATGATGACGGTATTTCAGAGCCGTTTGAAAATAGTCCTAGAATATTTTACAACAGAGGATTACAAGGTGGTGTTAGTTATTACATACCTCCACAAAATGGACAAACAGAACAACAAGCTGTTACCTATGGATATTTTAGTCATTTAAGAAAGGCAGGAGCAACACTTACAGGTGCAAGAGATTTAAACTTTGGAATACAACAGTTGCTTCCTAATGTGCTAGGAGGAACTTTAAATACTTTATATAATCTATATTGGGCTGATTATTTCAATGAACTTTACAACATCAACACGAGGATTATGACTATCAAGGTAAATTTAACTTCAGCTGATATTAATACATTTGAGTTTAATCAACAAGTATTTATAAAGAACAGATTATTTAGAGTAAATAGAATAGACTATAAACCTAACGACTTATCTACTGTTGAATTTATATTAGTACCATCTTTAGGAAATCCTTCAAGTTCCCCTATAAAATAAATAATATGCCAATATCATACATAGCAGGATTATCAGTTAAACCATTAGAAGTTTCAGCTATTGGAGTTGTTACTTTTACTAATGGAATGTTAGATGCTGAATCTTTACCAATACCAATAACTCCTAATCAAAGACAATGTGAAGCTTACGGATATACATATAATCAGTCAGATGGTACTTGTTCAGCATTTAGATATAATCCAAACCTTGATAGAAATTTTAGTAATATAAAGAATAAGACTTACGGAGCAAGAAATACAACTGAAACAGGTACTAACAACACCCTAATAATGGGAGAGAATAATACTGTTAAAGGGTTCTCAAGAAATAACATTATAATTGGAAGTAATAATGAAATATCTAATGGAGTAAACAATGTTAGCGTTTCAGGTACTTTAGCAGAGGCTACAGCTGATAACTCTATTGTCTTAGGGGGTAACGCAGGTTCAGACATTTTAGGCAAAAGACAGTCTATTCAATTAATATATGGAGTAACGACTACAGAAGGAGCAACAGTTGATAGTTACTTAAACGGAATTGCAGGAAGTTACTTTGTTGTTCCTGAGAATACTGCAATAATTTTTGTAGCTGATATACTAGCTATAAGAGTAGGAGGGGAAGGTACAGTAGGAGATTTTAAGACTTGGATAGAAACAGGAGTAGTAGTTAATAAGTCAGGAGATGTAACTGTTGATAGTTCTACTATTTCACATTCTAGCTCAGGAGCTACAGGTGGTTGGGATGCAGAAAGTAAAGTATCAGGAACAAACTATATTATGTCTGTAGAAGGAGATGATGACAATACTATAGAATGGGTAAGTAACATAAGATTTACACAATTAAAAACAGGGGTAACTTTATAAAATAAAATTATGGCAAAGGAAGTTTTAGAAATGGAAGTTAAGTCAAATATTGGCGAGGTAACTAAAGATACTAACTCTTTAGCTAAAGAGTCTAATAAGGCGTCTACAGGTGTTGCAGGGATAGGTACAGCTTTTGCTTATGTAGGTAGAGCTATTAAAGCAGCAGGAATAGGACTTGTAGTAGCGTTACTAGCTAAGTTAATGCAAGTATTTAGTCAAAACCAAAAGGTATTAGACGTATTTAATACAGCTATGACTGCTATGAGTATTGCCTTTAACGACTTATTTAGTTACTTAGATGATAACTATGAAGTTATAACAGGGTACTTAAAAGGATTATTTACAGACCCTTTAGGAGAGATGGCAAAGCTTGGATTAGGTATTGAAAAATTCTTTATTGATAAAATGAAGGGTGCAGCTTTAGTTTTAAAAGGAGTTGCTACTATAATGGCTAACCTTAGTAATCCTAAAAAGATGCTAGAGGGATTAGCTCAGATTTCAGCAGGAACAGTAATAGCAGGAAAAGAAATAGCAGACATATATGCTGACATTGAAGGTGCAGTTAGTGATTATGTTACTAGTGTAACAGACCAAGCAAAAGGACTTACTGAAGTTCAAAAATTAGCAAGACTTGCTCAGATTACTTTCGCACAATTAAATGCAGAATCTTTAAGAGCAGCAGAGTTACAAAGACAAATAAGAGATGACGTTTCTAAAACCTTTGCAGAAAGAATAGCTGCTAATGAAAAACTATCAGAAATACTTAAAGAACAAGCAGTAGCTCAAGAGGCAGAACTCCAAATACAACTTGATGCTGCTACACAAGCATTGGCTATAAATAAAGATAATATAGACTTACAAATTGCAGCAGGAGAAGCAGAAGTAGCTATGGCAGAACTTAGAGAAACTATTTCAGGTCAAGAATCAGAGCAATTAACTAATAAGATAGCTTTAGAAGAAGAATTAAGAGTTGGTAGAGAACAATCTTTAGCTGAAGGTTCTTCAGGGCTTGAAAGAGAGTTAGAAGAACTTAGATTAGCTTATGAAGAAAAGAAAAGACTAGCAGACAAGTCAGGAGTAGATACTGTAGCTATTACTAAGCAATATGAAAAACAAAAATCTGATTTAGTTAAAGCTAATATGTTAGTCCAATTAGACGCTTATGCAAACTTAGCAGGAGCTTTAAGTACACTAGCAGGAGAAAATAAAGCGTTAGCCGTAGCCGAAGCAATTATGTCTACATATTCAGGAGCAACAAAGGCTTTAGCAGCAGGAGCGGGAACTCCCGCGGGTTGGATAAATGCAGCAGCTATTATTGCAGCAGGACTTGGAAATGTATCTAAGATAATGGCAGTAGATGTAGGAGGTGGAGGAGGAGGAGGAGGTAACGTAGCAGCACCAAGTACACCTGCTCCACAAATGATGTCAGGAGCTTTTGAACTTACAGGAGGAGTAGAGCCTGAACCGACTAGAGCTTATGTAGTAACAGACGATATGACTAACAGTCAAAACCAATTAGCTAATATAAGACGTAGAGCTACAATCTAAATATCAAATAAACTAACTTAATATCTATTATATACTATGCCTTGCGAACAATGTGAAAACGGAAAATATAAATGGGGAAAGACAGGCTCTTGTAAGTACGATACAAAAGCCGAATGTGAAGAAGATAATAAAGACTATTACGAAGATATGAAAGAAACAAAAATAGTAGAATTAGTAATTGCAGACGATAGTCAAGAATTAGCAATAGACGCAATCAGTCTAGTAACGAGTCCTGCAATAGAACAAGACTTTGTATTCTTTGGAAAAGAAAAGAACAACTTAACTTTCGCTAAAGTAGATGAAGAAAAGCGTATGCTAGTTAGTCCTGCTTTGATTCCTAATAAAAATATATTCAGGCACGACCCTAATACAGATTCTGATTACTATGTGTACTTTTCAAAAGAAACAGTAAGAAAGGCTGCTGAACTTTATTTAAAACATAATAACCATCATAAGGCTACTTACCAACATCAAGACAGAGTATCAGGCGTTCTAACAGTTGAAAGTTGGATTAAGGAAGGAGATAGTGATAAGTCAAAGTTATACGGCTATGACTTACCTAATGGCACTTGGTTCGTTAAAATGAAGATTGAAAATGACGAACTTTGGGAAAAGATAAAAGCAGGAGAATTAAAAGGTCTTTCAATAGAAGGCTACTTTACTAATAAATTTGAACAAATGCAAAAGAAAGAATTTACAAACGAAGAAGTTAAGACAGCACTAAAAGAATTGTTAAGTGTTCAGAAGGTTGAGTTAGGTTTAGTTGATGATTTAATAAAAGATAGTAAAAAATTAAGTTCTAGATTTGAAACGGCTGTAAGAAATAATATGCAAATTACAAAACTTGTAAATGAAAACTTTAAAGAGATGGGTAATTTAGTTAAGGCAGCCAAAAAAGGATATGGATATGTTAATGTTATAGACAAGCAAATTTCTGAATTAGGAATAAAAGACCCTAAAGGTTACAATGAAGCAGCAAAAATTATTTACGAAATTTCAGAAGGAGCAGGAGAGGGAATGTTAAAAGACTTAGCAAAATTTAAAGGATTACTATAAATAAAATAATATGAAACCAACACAAGAACAAATACTAAGTGCTTTAAACAAGCTAGTAAGAGAAAACAAAACTGAACTTAAGGCTGAGAAGATTGAGTTAAACTTAGTAAGTGATGCAAAATCTGTTGTTAAAAAAGCAATGAAAGAAATAGATGGATTAGAAGAAGGAGAAAATATTTTTTTAAATGCAGAGGGTAAGTATGAAAAAGTAAGAGATGAGTTTTTAAAAGCAGATGCTAAAACATTAGGCAGTAGAAACAGATTAGAAAAGATTACTAAAGAAATGCAGGGTATAAAAAGTCAATTTGATAAAGCAGGTAAAGAGCTAGGAGTAGATTATAAAAGTATAAAAGAATACAAAGACTTGGAATTTAATCTTGATGCTGCTCTTACATTTTCTAAACAAGCAACAGAAGTTAGTAAAAAAATAAGAAAATACCTTAAATAATCTAAAAATCAAACAGAACAATAACTATTCTATTATATAACAGAACTTAAAACAAAACTATGGATTTAAAAAATCAAATATTGGTAGCACTTGGTCTTGATAAAGGCGAAGATGTAACAATGGCTTATCAAGCTAAATCAGAAGACGGAACTATTTTCGTTTCAACAGCTGAAGAATTAGAAGCAGGAGTTGATATTTCTGTTTTAACTGAAGATGGTACTACTATCTTATTACCTGTTGGAACTTACAAGACTGATACAGGAGTTACTTTCAGAGTTGAAGAAGAAGGTATCGTTGCTGAAGTTATGGAAACTGAAACTGAAGAAGTAGTTGAGGAAGAAATGGCTGAAGAAGAAGAAGAAAAAGAATATGCAGACGTTGCTGATTGGGAAGGTATGGAGAAAAGAATCCAAAACTTAGAAGATGCAGTTGCAAGTCTTAAAGATGACAAAGTAGAAGCTACTGAAGAAGTAGAGGAGTTATCTGAAGAAGTAGAAGAAGAAAGAGGAACTACTCCAAAATCTATTAAGACTACAGAAGTAGTTGAGTTCTCAGTAGAAGATTTAAAAGCAGAAAACGAAAGACTAAAGACTGAGTTAGCAGAATCTCCTGCATCAGCACCTTTAGATACAAATAAATTTAGTTCAGAAGCTACTAAGGTTTCTTTATCTAAAAGAGAATTATCAAAAATGACAAGAAGGGAAAAATACCTTTATAACTTATACAATAACTAAAAACAAAAAAAAAGATGGCATTAAATGTAACAAGCTCGTTCGCGGGCAAAGCAGCAGGATTTTATCTGAGTCAAGCACTTCGTTCAGCAAACTCTATGGAGTACTTAACAATGATAGAAAATATTAAATTTAAAAGTAACCTACAGAAGATGTCGTCCGCTTCTATGGTTCAGGACGCAACTTGTGATGTAAACTTAGCAGGAACACTTACAATGACTGAGGCAATTCTTGAGCCTAAGAACTTAATGGTTCAAAGTGATTTATGTAAGCAAACTTTACTTTCTTCTTGGGAAGCTTTAGAGATGAGAGCAGGAGCAGGCGCACCACCACCTGCATCTTTTTCTGACTATGTTATCTCTTACATTGGAGAAACTATTGCAGATGCAACAGAAAACTCTATATGGGTAGGTAATGACGCAACAGCAGGAGAATTCACAGGATTCGTAACAGGAGGAGCAGTAGGCAGATTAGTACAAGCAGGTAATACTGTAGTTGATGTAGCTAATGTAGGTGGAGCAGGAACAGCTTTCACAGCAGCTAACATCATTGAGAACTTACAAAACTGTACAGCATCTATACCTACAACAGTTTACACAAAAGAAGACTTACATATCTATATGAGTCCTAAGTCTTACAGATTATACATTTCAGCTATCTCTACTTTAGGATATGTGAATGCTTACTCTATGAATGGAGATTATGATGCAGTATTTGAAGGAATCAAAATTGCAGTTTGTAACGGAATGTCTAATGACGTTTTAGTAGCAGCAGAAAGAAGTAATTTATTCTTTGGGACGGATTTGCTAAGTGACCAAACCTCGCGAATAGATTTGCTAGATATGAATTCTCTTAATGGGAGCGATAATATTCGTTTATTAGCTCGTTATAGTGGAGGTGTTCAAGTAGGTATTGGAGCTGACGTTGTACTTGTATCGTAATTAAATAAATAATACGGAAGGAGGGGGTAAAACCTCTCCTCCCTTAACCTAAAAAAACAAAAAAAATGGCTTGTGGAATTTTATCAAAAGGTAGGGGACTCGACTGTAATAAAATCAGCGGGGGAATAAAGTATGTTTATTTCGGAGTATACGACCAATTTGACGCACCAATACAAACAGCAGGAATAGTTCAATCAGCAGGAGAAATTACAGATATAGAAATGGGTTCTAACGTACTTTACAGATACACTATGCCATTAGGGGTAGCTAGTCTTTCAGATACTATCGTTGGTTCTCGTGAAAATGGAACAATTTACTATACACCTCAATTAAATGTAATTCTTAACAGACTTACAAAAGAAGACCAAAATCAAATTAAGCTTTTAGGAGCTACTAAAGTAGTTGCTTTTGCTCAATTAAATGCTACATTAACTAACGGACACGACGTAATAGTTGGTTTAGGAGTTTCTAATGGATTAGAACTTAACGCAGGTACTATGGACTCAGGAGCAGCTTGGGGAGATAGAGGAGGTTACACTCTTACTTTTGACGGAATAGAAGCTTTACCTTTTCCAATGGTAGCAGACTATACTACAGACCCTTTTGACAATGCAGCGTTCACAATGGGAACAATCGTTACATCTTAATTAGTATTCTTTTATATATTTCTTAGATAAGGGTGGCTTAATTGCTACCCTTTTCTTTTATTAATCCAAACAGAAACAGACTTTTTCTATTATATACTATGCTTAAAGCAACTTACAAGAATAATACCTATAATTTTTATGTTACATTGAAAGATGCTCAACAATGGAAAGATACAGGAGCATTTCCTGTTATTTCAGGTAATATAGTTAATCAAAATTATTTGTTTAAGCTTACTAATGATATGTCAGGAGAAGTTAAAT
>TARA_B110000483_G_scaffold59259_1_pt1 | contig 13302 bp, 8 predicted proteins | sample TARA_B110000483 | Tara Oceans TARA_B110000483 (sample SAMEA4398176) | marine metagenome | biome: Polar Biome; feature: [SRF] surface water layer (ENVO:00010504); material: water (ENVO:00002006), including particulate matter (ENVO:01000060) such as... | depth 5 m
CATCGTTCGAGTGTTATTCTGCGGCGAAGAATTCATCGGTGGATTCGAAGCCACGAAACGCTACGTAGAAGCATCGTCATCGTCATCATCATCATCCGATGGTGTAACGGTAAAAGTCCAAAACTGCTCCCGGGAAAGAGTGAAAGATATGATTCAGGAGTACGACGTGTTGGTCCCACTGATGACCAGATTCGACGAAGAAGTTATTAGTTCTGCTGCTGGTGGTTTTAGTGATCATGGGAAAAAGTTGTCAAAGTGTAAACTGATATTACAATTCGGCGTCGGCTTAGAAGGAGTGGCCATCGATTTGGCCACAAAAGCAGGCATAAAAGTCGGACGAATTCGCTCGGACTCGAACCCGAACGCAACGAGCACGGCGGAGATGGGCGTTTTTTTAACACTCGCGGCGTTGAAGAGAATAAACGAGTGTCAAATATCGGTCGAAATTAAAGTGTTGGGATCACCGATGGGGGAGTCGTTGTTCGGGGCGACTGTTTTGTTCGTCGGATGGGGACGCGTCGCCAAGGCGCAAGCGAAGATGTTCAAGTTTGGGTTTCGATGTAAGATTTACGCGTTGAGACGGAAACGAGAGAGGAAAGGAGAAGAAGATGATGATGAAGACGACGAGTTGTTAGATGGCTTGTACGAGGGCGATATTTCGGACGTAGATTTAGTGGGTAGCTTTCCGAGCGGGCGAAATAATATCGTCGTCATCGCGTGCACGTGTACGCCGGAGAATAGAAAGATGGTGAATAAAACATTTTTAGATTCGCTAAAGTTTGGAGAGGACAGAGTGCCTGGTATAGTTGTGAACGTCGCCCGCGGCGCGTTGGTGGATGAACGAGCCATGCGCGAGGCGTGTGAAAATGGCACGGTTCTGTATTACGCCACGGACGTGTGTTACGACGAACCGGTGGATGTGGGCGGCGACTTGCTAAGCCTCGGCGAAAACGGGAAACGGGCGTCGAACATCTTCGTCACGCCGCACGTCGGAGGCGTCACCGTGAACTCGTACGAACGAATGGGGAAAATCGTCGCCGAATATGCTAGAAAAATAGTCAAGGAGAAAAGAATCGAAAGCGACGAGTGCGTGTCCATCGTCAATTGAAGAAGTTTTTACTATAATACCAATTGATGATATCTACTTGCTCCTACCGTAGTAGCGCGTGTAATTGTACAACATGCAGCATGACTATTATTACTCCTCGTCTCCAATCGCACTTCTCACGTTCGCTTGTAAGTGCGCCGGCATCATTCCACCTCTTTTGCCCATCAGAAAACCTTGTCCGCCAACGTCTTTATTTTCACCCGCGCCCTTGTGCTTAATTCGTCGCTTCTCTTTGCGTTTTTTGTGGAATTTGTGTTCCGGACGCACGCGTTGGGACGTTTTTTTCGTGTCGTTGTTGTTTAATCGCGCGTGAAAGTCGGCGACTAAATCAGCAACGTCGAGGTCGTCTAAATCTTGCACTTCGGCATTGACACTCGTCGATTGTTGCTGCAACTTTAAGAGCGCCTTTTGGGTGTCTTCGGTGATGGCGCCGGCGCCGATGCCGTCGCCCATTTTACCGCGGTACGACTCGTACGGTTTCTCGCAGTGCAACAGACGACCTTCGGCGTACATTTTCAACAAATATCTACCGGCTTTACTATCATCGGGTCGACCGTGGACGAGCGCCCAGCCTCGCGCGGCGCAAAACGCGCGCAAGAGTTCACCCGCGGTTGGTTGTCTGTTTTGGTCTTCGTGTAATGCCGGTTTCGGTAACTGGCAGTGTAACGCAACCTCCAACGATTTACGCGGTATGCGTTCGCAAATTTTCGACACCGGAACGCGAACGTCCGTTAATCGGTCGACTGGTAACACACCTGCGCACACTAAATCCGCTCTCGATGACGCAAAGGAAGGGAAAACTAAACCAGGCGCATCGGCGAGCGTCAATCGAGGCCCGAGGTCGAGCGTTTGATATCTCTTCGTTTTCCCAGGCGTCGCGGATACTCCCGTTTTCTTGGTCCCAATTAACGAGTTCACCGTCGAAGATTTCCCGACGTTCGGGTATCCAACGAAACCGACGACGACGCGATCGCGTCGGTGTTCTGGAAAATCGAGTTGTTCATCCGCGTATAACGTCGGATCGTTTCGAGTGACTCTGGCTGATTTCACCGCTAACCGCTCCAATTCTGCGAGAAGTTCGTCGCGATCGAGCACCCTAGCGCGCGGATCGTTGCGGCCGTTTTTATTATTAGTGCTAATACTGGCAATTGTATTATTTTCTTTTCCTGGTACTGTTGCTGCTTTCGTCGGCGATTGTAAACTCGTCTTCGTTGCTTGCGTCCATCCGGACATCGCCGACGGCGGTCTGAGTTGTTCCGTCGCCGCAATCGAGCTCGCGTCTTCTTCGTTTTGTTTTCCTTCATCAGTCAACGAGGACGAGGACGACGACGACGATACATCTCCTCCACCGCCTTCCCTCTCTCCTTCCTCTCTTTCATCCTCGCTGGAGGAGCTCGAGCCGTTCTCGTACTCCCTGAGCCTCGCCCTTTCTTCCGCCTCTAATCTCGCCAACGCCCTCGTCCTCTTCTCCAAAATCGCATCCCGCTCAATCTTCTCCGTCGCCGCCTTCGCGCTCCAAAACAAATATTTCACCCCCATGTCGTCGAATTTATCTGCCCACGCCGATCTCAGCTCCTCGTGCAACAAATCCGCTTTATTCAGAACCATCACGCACTCTTTCCCTTCGTTCAACTCTTTCACGTACCTCTCCAAATCTTCGCACCTGTAAAACATCGGATCCCTCGCGTCCACAATCTGCGCCACGCAATCCGCCAACTCGCACGTCCTCCACAACTGCTTCCAAATCTCCAGATTCTTCTCGAACGGCGTCAATCGCACTCTTTCCGTCTCTTCAATCTCCGCCAAGGTTCTTCGCCACTCGAGAAACGCGTTCTTCTCGTTTTGATCGAGCGCGTCTCTCGGCGTCTCCGTCGTCCACGCCGGTCGTCGAGGAATCCTCGCCGCGTTTTCGTGCGTCAGTTTCGCTCTCTCCACTTCCTCTCTCGTCGCCTCGTCCCCGAGGATATCTCCTCCAACACTCATCTGATTAGTATTCGTATTACTGTTGCTGCTGTATTCCGAACCACCCCCAGTGCTCACGACCACTGGCCCTCCGTACCGCTCTCTTTCCGCGGTAAAATCTCTGTTCGAGAGTTGCGCCATGGCCATCATTTCCTCCAAATCGTCTCTCTCGAGCACGGACACGAGTCCTTCGCTTTCTTTCGTTTTATGTGTGTCTTGGTTCGTCGTGTTCGAGTAGTTGATGTGCGTGCCGTCTTGTCCTCGAACGGAGGATTTGTGCGCTTTCCTTTCCGCCGCTTTTGATAACGCGAGGCCTAAACCGGTGGATATTTTCTTGCCTCCGTTACGACTGCCGCCCATATTGTTTACTCTCTCTTCCGTTTGATGATGTGAACGCGATATATGTTTAGTACGTGCGTCTTTGTTTTGGAGCAAATTGCAAATGTCGCCGCCGCTTTAACTTCACTTTTTCCTCAAGAGTGGAATACTACTTTTAAAAGCATCAGCGAGCGGCTCTCTTCTTTTCGACGAGAGAAGAACAAAGAGAGAGAAAGAGAGAGAGAGTGTGTGTTGTGTCTGTCTCTCTCCTCGATCGCGTGTATCAATAATCGTTCGGAAAGAGTGCGTTGTTGTCGTCCCATCGCGGGGAAATCAATCGAAGAGATCGAATCACATTAAGAAGAGTAAACGCATATATACACACATATAAAGTCATCATGGCGACAAAAGTCCAGCGCATAATGACGCAACCGATCAACCTCATCTTCCGTTTCCTCCAAACGAAAAGCAGAGTCCAAATCTGGCTGTACGAACACGCCGCGAACGGAGATGTGTTGGAAGGGCAAATCGTCGGTTTCGACGAGTACATGAATCTCGTCTTGGACGATTGCGAGGAGGTGAAACACGTGAGCGGAACGAAACAAAGGACGAACGTAGGCAGAGTTTTGTTGAAAGGAGATTCGGTGACCATGATGGTTAAAGTAGACAAATAATGAGTATTCGACGACGAGAAGGAGTGAAAGAACAAGAGACTTCCCCGTTGGGCCTTTTAGGGAGAAAGAACGGAAAACGAATAGAATTGAACGAAAGCGTTTCATTGAAAGAGATTTGAGAGTGTTCTTCGGTACGGTAGTATTCATTGCGCGTGTGATTAGAGTTTTGCGACCAGTGGCCGCCTTTGTGATCGTTTAAACAAAGCGTATTATAGAGTAAACACGTATACATTTCGAATCGTTTTCCCCCATAAAATGTCTGCTTTGCAATCACAACAACAAGAAAGAGGACAAGGAGGAGACCCGTTCTCGTCCGAATCGTTCGACCCGATCGATTTCATCAACTCCATCTTCCCTTCCAACGAGAGCAATTCTTCCATTCACGAGTTCAGCGCCAACATAAATAACAATCATATTAACACCAACAACGGGGGAAAATCATCGACCATCACGAACACCAACGGGTTCGTCTTGTTAGAACAAAAGCTCAGACAAACGTCAAAACAAATGGACCGCGACGTCCGAAAATCCATCCGCGACAGATCGATATGCGGAGAACGAGTTGCAAATGACGTCGCTTTAGCCGAGAAAGCCGCGGAACAGTTGAAGATGAAAATGCACCATTTATCGCTCGATTGCGAATCCGCGTACGAAAGGTCGAGGGATATTTCGCGCGACGTGGGGAAACTGGACGCGTGTAAGAAACGATTACAGAAAGCGATCACATCTTTGCGACGGTTATCGATGTTTGTCTCGGCGACGTCGCAGTTGGAAACGATGTGTCATCGGAGGAATTATCGGGAAGCGGCGCACTTGTTAGAAGCGGTTGGGCAGTTATCGCAACACTTCGCGGAGTATAGCGACGTGCCGAAGATTCAAAGGTTGAGGGCGAAGTACGAGGAAATCGCGAACGGGTTGAAGACGGCGGTGTTCGAGGACTTTGCGACGTTGTGGCAACCGACGATTTTGATGAACGATCCGAACGCGTTTCGGACGTTATCGGACGCGTGCTTAGTCGTGGACGCGTTGGAGCCGAGGGTAAGGGAGGACGTCGTGGGGAGGTTGACGAGTAAAGAATTGGCGGAATACGCGGCGAGTTTTGCGAGCGAGAGAAATAACGTGGAGAGCGTAGATAGGAGGTGTAATTGGATCGCGAAGAGGGTGAGGGAGAAGAGCACGGCGTGGGGGGTGTTTCCAGAGCGGTGGGCGGTGGCGAGATTGTTCGCGGCGAGTTTGTGTAAAATGACCAGAGCGTTCGTGACGGAAGCTTTGGATAATAAGAAGGAAATGATGCGCGCTGAATACGGGAATAATAATAATATTATTACTAGCGGAAGCGTCGACGATGTGAACGCGTTATCGCAACAGAACTCGGCCGACGCGCAGGTGTTGTTGATGGCGTTGAGGAGGACGCTTGAGTTTGAAGCGGAATTGGACGAGACGTTTGGGAACGGCGAAAAAAGGTCTTCGTCTTCGTCGTCGACCTCGTCGGACGCGACGAACGCTAAGAGCGTCTCGTTACAGGAGGGAGAAACGAGTTTAGATGGTGAGACCGCCTCGGCCGTGCGAGAACGCGCCGAGCGCGAACGCAAACAAAGAGATTTAAACGCAAACAATCGAGGTCGAATGATGCCGATGGATTCCGCCGCCTCGGCGGCCATGAATATCACGTTCAGAGGCGCTATTTCCGGCGCGTTTGAGGGACACTTGCAAAGTTACGTCGATTTAGAAAAGAGACAAATGCTCGACGGCATCGAACGAGGGACGAAAACCGAGACGTGGGGGTCCGCGGATTACGAAGCCGGAGGAGGCGGAGGTGATGGCGCTCAAGCGGGGACGGGCGCATCAGACAGTGGCGCTCCTTCCGGATCCAAGAGTACTTCGTCATCAAACGCGGGATCAACGAGCACTACGAATAAGAGCGATAAAATTCTCATCAGCTCCGGCGATATGTTCATGAACATCAAGAAAGTGTTCAAACGATGCGCCAACTTGGCGAGAGGTCAAACGTTATTCGATATGTTCATCGCGTTTCAAGCGGTTTTAGAAACGTACGCGTTCAAACTCAACGAAAGAGCCGAACGCGCTGCGTCGGCCATCACCAACCCTCGCAATTCCGAACAAGTCAAAATGAACGAAATCAAGGTTTTAGTTCTCATAGTGAACACGGCGGAATATTGCGCGGAGACGATTTTGCCGCTCGCGGAATCGACTCGACGCGCTTTGGACCCGTCCTTTCGCGAGAAAATTGACGGATCCTCTTCCGAAGACGCGTTTCAATCATGCATCGCGAAAACTTTGAACACGTTAGTTCGTTCCGTCACGCTTAAAACGGGCGTCTCTACTGAGGTCTTGCGCGTGAACTGGGGGACGATTGAAACCGTCGGCGACCACTCGAAGTTTGTCGAAACGTGCGCGACGACGTTTTTGAACGCGTCTAAGATTGTTCGCACGAACGCGTCGTCAGAGAACCATTTCCGATTCTTCTGCGAAAAACTCGCCGCATCGGTTTCTAGAGAACTCAGAGCCACGTTACTTCGCGTCAAAAAGTTCTCTATGGTTGGCTGTCAACAAGCGCTCTTGGACGCGAACGCGATCAAATCGCAACTCCTCGAAATCCCTCTGGTCGTCTCCGGAGGATCCGGAGGATCCTCGTCTGCGTCGTCCTCGAACGCAACCAATTCCGCGCGCTCTTTCCGCCGAACCGTCGAACGCGAATTCTCCCGCATCGACGCCATGCTCAAATGCGTCCTCAACCCGGAAGACTCCATCGCGGAATCCCTCCGCGCCATGGACCCGAAAGCCACCCGAAGTGAATTCACGCGCATCTGCGAAGCCAGAGGCATGCGCAAAGCAGACATCGCGCGATTCGTCGAACAGTTCGACCGGCTAGGCACCACCGACGGCGACGATACTTTCGACGAAGCTGTTTCTGTCGCTGGAGCGGCGATGGCGGGAAATTCAGGAAACGACCGCGAAAGAGATTTACGCCAACGCTCAAACTCAAATCTGAAAAATCTTATGCAGAAAATGAGCGCGGATATGAGCGGGATGTTTACTGTCAAGAAGTGATGAATTTCGTCGCAACTGTAACATAGGAAATAGTGTAATGTTCGTGTAAACAGTAGTAGTATTTCTCTCGAGAGTGAAGAGTTCCGCTCTCTCTCATTTTCTCGCTTTGTTGCCCTTTTAAGTTTTTTACCGTTATCCTAAACGCCACAATTCCCGTAGTTGAATGCATCACACGCGACAACGACGAGGACGACGATGAGCAACATCAAAGAGGACGATACGAAATTATTCCCGTACAACTCTCGCATCGTCCGCTTGAAAGACGAGGACCGGTTCCAAGTCTGCTTGGATTTGCGACGACGACGGGAAACGACGACGACGACTGAAACTCAAACGCAAACCGAGGAAGACGAATTGACTTTGAGAGTTCCAAGAATCGGGGACGTGACGGCACAGCTCGCGGTGTTCGACGGACACATCACGAATTTAGCGGCGAAGTACGCGGAGAAGCACTGGTTGGAATGCGTGTTCAAAGCTACGGAGAAAGAGAAGGAGGAAACCGCAAAGGAGAAGAAGAGAAAAGGTGGGAGTAAGCCCGTTTTGAGGGAAACTTCCTCTTTGGAGCCGTCCGACGCGTTTGGAGACGCAGACGATGTTTTGAGCGAAGAGATTGATTTCGACTTGGAAAAAGCGTTGATTCGAGCGACGAGGGATCTGGAAAAAGGGTTCAAACAGCACGGGTTGGAAGAAGGGGACGAACGCGTGCACGTGAAAAGGAGCGGATGTTTCGGAACGTGTTTCGGAGGGAAACAGAAAGTGCCCACGGGCGGGACGACGGTGACGAGTGCTTCCATTCAGAGAGGGTTGGATACCAAAGAGGGCGATGCGACGTTTTATATCGTCTGCGCGTCGTGTGGAGATTCAGGGGCGCTTTTATTGCCGCATCCGAATGAGCACGACCCGGACGATCGCGAGGTGAATTTGCGCGCGCATAAACGGTTGACGCGTGAGCACAACGCCGACGATCCTTTGGAAGCGGTGAGATTAGTGCAATCCGGATGCAGACTTGGGAGAATGCAAAGAGCGGATGGAAGCGAGATTGGTCCTCTGAGAGCGTACCCTGGAGGTTTCGCGGTGTCTCGAGCGGTCGGCGATTTCGCCGTTCCCGGGATTACTTGCGAACCGGAAGTGACGAGGGTAAAAGTACCAAAAACGGGCGCTCGATTACTCGTCGCCAGCGACGGTGTGTTTGCGGCCATTTCAGACGGCGACATTAGCGAGATTTGCGCAACCTTGAGTAGCTCCAAGGAGTGCGCGGACAAGATTATAGAAAAGGTATTGGAGCTGCGAGGAAGACACGACGATATTACGTTGTTAATCGCGGATATACCGCCCCCGGAGGAGTACGTGAAATTGTTTAAAGCCACGGAGATTAAGGATAGATTGCAAGTTAGCGTCGCGAGAAAAAAGAAAACGAAAAAGGAATTGATGCAGTTAATTATGAACGAGCAGAAACAAGCGAATCAGAACGCCTCCGACGGCAAAGGCAAGACAGACGTCTCCTTTGATCGAGTCATCGGCGAAGACGATTACGTTCTTCAAGAGGATGATTTCTTCATCGACGACGTTGCGGATGATATTACCGTATACGGCTTTCGAGGTACTCGACAACAAAGGCTGGTTTTTGACGAGTACCAAATCGGGGCGTTGTTAGGAAGAGGCGCGTTTGGTTCCGTTCGAATTGCCGTGCGAAGAGAAACCGGTGACGTGTGCGCGGTAAAATCGGTGCTCAAAACCTTCGAATCGAGAAAACAAATCATGAACGAAATCGATACCTTGCGAATTGTCAGTGGGAAACATCCAAGTTTACCCATCTTACACGGCGTATACCAAGATAAATCGAACGAGTACGGGATCTGTTATATCGTCACGGAAATATGCGGCGGATCTTCCTTATTCGACGCGATTGCGCGACGAAGATGGTTCGACGAGAATGATTGGCGCGCAATAGCAGCGCAAATGCTGGGTGCGGTATCGTTCATGCACTCATTGGGCGTGTGTCACCGCGATATTAAACCAGACAATATCATGTGTAAAGATGTGTGGACGAGAGAACCGAACAGCGTCCCGCATTTGAAATTGATCGATTTTGGCTCAGCGATATTTTGCTCCGCCGGTGAAACGTTGAAAGGGATGAACGGAACAAAATTTTTCGCCTCCCCGGAAATGTGCAGCGACATGCCGTACGCGAAGAAAACGGATTGCTGGAGCGTCGGTGTGGTGTTATTAACGTTACTCTCTGGCTTTCCAGACGGACCGGCGATAGCGCAAGTCTGGCACGACATGCTTCGCGGCATCTTCCCAAGATTGGACGACTCTACGCCGAGGCACTTCGTGAAGTTGATCCGAGCGTTACTCACGGTCAACGCGAGCGAGCGACCGTCTTGTGGAGAAGTGTTGGGCGTCGCGGACGATTGGTTGCGTTTCTCCTGGTCAACGTTAGAACGGTCAAAGTCTGTCGCCGGTATTAAACATCGTCCGATGCAATCGCAAAAACTGAAAATCCCGAAAAACTTAACCGGAGACGTTGGAAAAAATATAAAGACGATCGACCATGATTTCACAGGAGAAGATATTAACAACAGTAACAGTAGCAGCAGCATTGGTGGACAAAGTTCCGGACGAAGCAGTTTTGAGAGAAGTAGCGGCGAAAATTTAGGGAGGCACTCGACAATTTCTGGTAAGAAGTTCAACGCCGGTTTACTCACGGCTGAAAATTTAGCGCTTCTCGAGAAACGCGCCATGAAGAGTCCGAAATCGAAGAAGCACTTCTCTATGGACGAAATCGAGGAAGGCTCTGAGGAAGATCACGAAGAGAGAGGCGCCTTAGCTGCGCATTTGACTTTGAGCGATTTGTCCTTGGACGAACGACCGAAAAAAAAATGGCACTCCGAATCCGGCGCTCGATTGAACAATTCCGTGAAAAGGATCGCGGCTTCCGTTTTAGCGGCCGAGTACGAAAAACACGTCGCGAACGTGCTCTCTGTCTGCGCTTCCTCCGAGGAAATTCACAAAACGCTCGTAAATTTACAAAAAATGCTTGAACACGACCCGGAAGTCGCCGCGTCTGTCGCGGCTGGCGGATCGACGACCACTGTCCACGCTCGAGTAACCGCCAGAGATTTAGAAGATGCAACGAGAGCTGCTGGTGCTAGCGAGGTTGCCGCGCAATTAGCGACGCTGAGACGATTCCACGAACCTCCCGGTAGAACTTTGACATTGGACATCGAACCTCTCCGCGACCTGGAAAAACTTCACGAACGCCACGACCACGTCTTCCGCGCCGTCGACGCCGCCGCCGATTCAAGAATCCGCATTCGCGAATACACTCGAATGGATAACGACATGCGCTCGCTGGTCCAGTCCAACGTGCACACGGAAATGGTCATGGCCATGCTCGGTAAAGGGTTTCTCTCAGAGAGCGAGAAGGAGAAATCTCGACAAAGTTTAGACGATACAAAGAAGAAAAAGTGGATCACGGAAATGCTCGACGATAGCGTCCGTTCTGGCGTCGTAGGTATAAAAACGGAGCAGGAAGTGTTGGAAGATGGGCAAGCGGAGGAAGTGTTAGCTATGATTCATCGCTCGTAGTTTTATGTTTTTACAACTCCTAAAAGGATATATTTATATCGCTATATCGGCGAGCTTTACCCCTACCGGTTTCTCGCACACCTCCACGATCACCGTTTCTTCCGTTTCCATCATCAACGCCCCAACCGTCTTCCTCTCCATCCTTTTTTCGTCATTAATCCATCTGTATTTATAAATCGCGCCTTGTTCGAACTCCTTCGCGAGCCTTACCACGTCGCTCTCCGCGGTGGCGTCCAAATCCGAAAACGCCACCGCATACCCGTCTTCTCTCCAGTCATCCTCCGAGGAAAACCCAAACGACGGCCAATACGTCGCCTGGTCTTTTCCTTGGCTTCCTCTCGACGCGATTAATTGCTTTATCTTCTCTTCTAACTTTTCATTCGCTCGCTCGTTTCTCGCTCGATCGACTTCGACTCCTCGCGGGTTGTGTCCAGTTAAAGCGAACACTTGTTTCCTCTGTAACCAACTCGGAAACTGAAACGTATCATCATCGCTGTTACTACTACTCATCGTGCTCGTATTATTATTCAAAGTTGGTTTCATGTACAAAACTTTCTCTCTCGATTCCGGCATGTCGATCCACGCTTCGTACGCTCCCGCCCATAAATCTTTCAACTGTTTTTCCCCGCTCGTAGGTGTCATGTAAGAATGCGAAGAAAAACCAACACCTTTATTCAGTGCGAAAGTCGTAAAGGCGTAACAACAGCAACAACAAAGAAATGCGCTTCCTTGTTTTGATGGTGTTGTTGGTGTTGGTATCTTCGCGCTCTTCAATCGGTCTCGAACTGCGAGAGCATTACCGGAGATACGAGACACAGTTGTCCTCATTTTGAAGCATTTTTCCAATTCCAATTTGCGTCATTTCAAAAACGTAAACATACAAACATGGCTGCCGAAGAAGAAGAGGAAGAGTTGCTCGATTACGTAGAGGAAGACGTCGCCACGAAAACAACCCTAACAGCATCAAAAGATGGGGGCGAAAAGAAGGGAGTTAATAAGAAAAAGGGTTACGTTGGAATGCATTCCACCGGATTCCGGGACTTCCTCTTAAAGCCGGAATTGCTCCGAGCGATCGTGGATTGCGGATTCGAACATCCATCCGAAGGTAATTATACACATATATTCTCAAGAACGTGATCGTCCGTTGTTAGTATTAGTAGTCTTTTCCTTTAGACTCTCTCTTTCCTCTCTCTCTCTCTCGAAAACGATGCGAAAGAGAACTCTCAGAGTGCATTCGTATCATAATTGGACACGTAATTGGACAACTAATTGGCCGGATTTTGGTCCAAAAACTCACAAAAATTTCTCAATTTTAGTACAACACGAGTGCATCCCGCAAGCGATTCTCGGGATGGACGTCCTGTGCCAAGCCAAATCCGGGATGGGAAAAACCGCGGTGTTTGTGATTACGGTGTTACAACAACTCGACCCGTCACCTGGGGAGGTTGGCGCGGTGATTATGTGTCACACGAGAGAACTCGCGTATCAAATCTCGCACGAGATGACTCGGTTTAGCGCGCACATGCCGAACGTGAAATGCGCGGTGATTTACGGTGGGGTAAATATTAAGACGCAAAGGGAGGAGTTGAAAGCGAATATGCCGAACGTGATCGTGGCGACGCCGGGGAGGTTGAAGGTGTTGGTGCAAGAAGGGACGATCAGTTTGAAGAAGTGCGCGCATTTCATCTTGGACGAGTGCGATAAGTGCTTGGAGAAGTTGGATATGAGGGCGGACGTGCAAGAGATTTTTAAGTTGACGCCGCACGATAAGCAAGTGATGATGTTTACCGCGACGTTGAGTAAAGAATTGAGACCGGTGTGTAAGAAGTTTATGAACGATCCGATGGAGATTTTCGTGGACGACGAGACGAAATTGACGTTGCACGGTTTGGTGCAACATTACGTCAAGTTGGAAGAGCAAGAGAAGAATAGAAAGTTGACCGATTTGTTGGACGCGCTGCAGTTTAACCAGGTTGTTATTTTTGTCAGCAGTGTGGTGAGGTGCACGGCGTTGGATAAGTTGATGCAGGAGTGCAACTTTCCGAGTATCGCGATTTCGAGAGCCATGTCGCAAGAGGAACGCTTGTTGAGATACCAAAGTTTTAAAGACGGGAATAAGAGAATTTTAGTGGCCACGGATTTAGTCGCGCGAGGTATCGATATCGAGCGCGTGAACATTGTGATTAACTACGACATGCCCGGGGACGCGGATACGTATTTGCACAGAGTTGGCAGAGCCGGTCGATTCGGGACGAAAGGTTTGGCGATCAGCTTCGTCTCGAGCTCGGAAGATTCCGACGTGTTGAGCAAAGTGCACGAGAGATTTGAAGTCAGCATCGACGGTTTGCCGGATGAGATTGACACGAGCTCGTACATGCCGTCCTAATGCCTAATAAACGAATAATACGTCAATTTAGAGAGTGAGTGAAGAAAACACGGGTGGGTACTCTCAAAAGTATATCTCTTCCGCAAAAGAACACGTTGGTTTTGAAGAAAGGAAGAGAGAAAGAATTTTATTATTGTCCAAGAAGAAGATCTTTAATAACATTAAATACTATATATTACATTTACACGTAG
>TARA_B110000483_G_scaffold47194_1_pt1 | contig 13294 bp, 8 predicted proteins | sample TARA_B110000483 | Tara Oceans TARA_B110000483 (sample SAMEA4398176) | marine metagenome | biome: Polar Biome; feature: [SRF] surface water layer (ENVO:00010504); material: water (ENVO:00002006), including particulate matter (ENVO:01000060) such as... | depth 5 m
TTCTATACCAGTTAATCCTTTTTCTGAAAGTTGCCCTTTTTCTAATACATCACTATGAAGGATGATGCCCATTTTATTTCTCTTGACAAATGATATTGTCCCTTTGTATTCTTGGCGTTCATCTAATTGTTTGAATACGGTACATCCGACACCCGTTTTAAGTTTGTGACTTTTATCAAGATGTTTGGTTCGCTCCACTTCGATTTCTACAAATTCACCAATAGTATATCTCTGCTTTACGATGTCTACAGGATACCATAATATACCTGATTCGATCTTATCTTTTGGTGTTGCAGATTTGGACAACTCACGGTAGTATGCCTCTTCATTTTTTCTTTCCTCTTCTATTGCTTTTAGGAGATTATGGTACCGTTGGTGTTTCATATTTCTAGAGAATAATCTTGATGGTGTGTACGTTTCCTTTTTGATTTTGCAATCTTACAAAGTATAAGCCAGTAGAATGAACCCCTTTCTCAATTAATAACTGATCGGAGTAGATATTTTCTTGTTGGATTATTCGACCATTTAGATCTACGAGAGACATTTTTTCAAAATAAGAAATACCTTCTACGTTCACTCCATTATTTTGTAAAGTCCAACTTATATTGTCAATAATGATTTCATCAATCGCATTAGGGGCACAATTTACAATTCCTAAATTATAAAAGTCTCCGCAGTTTTCTTCATCTAATACAATGACAGTAAATATATATCCTGTAGTATTGTCACCTTCGTAAGGTCCTAGTTGTAGAGGAAGATCATCGAGTGCATAAGTGCCATCTACGATCTCATTGACGATAACCATGAATGAGTCGTTGGCTTCAGAATGGTCAAAATCGATATTAGCAAAGAATTCACCATTGATGCAGAAGATGCTATCCATAGTTATGTTTTCTACAATACATTCATCATCACAATCGAATGAGAATGTTCCTTCGTTTTGACAAATTGTAAAATCTATATAGTACGGATACTCTCCTGGAGAAAGGGTAGTAAAAGATGTGTCGACTGGTAATTGTGTATAACTATATGTACCCATTAGTTCTTCAAATAGATATAGCTCAAAAACGTCAGTACTGTCTCCATCATAATCGAAATTTACAGATAAGTTTACACTCATGTCATCAAAACACGTATTGGTGATTTGAATATTAGATAAATTGCATGGTGTACAACAATCTATATTAGGCATAGGGAATTCAGCAGTGCAATCTGGGTCGTTAATCGGTGCTAAAGAGAAGCTATTGAAATCTAGTTCACAATCAACTTCAAGCAATGGAATGATATATTCTCCGCTATCTACAACAATATAATTTCCAAGGATATTTTCATTGTAGCTTAATGTCACGGTGTCCGTCGTAAAATCATCATAGTCGAATGTAAATGATAAATCAGCTACTCCTAATTCTTCGCATGAAAGCAATTCTACTTCAAAATTAGTGATGGAACACTCAAGGATACATTCAAGATCTGCCGTAACAATCAATGTGCAAGTTGAATTAATGGCGTCGGTTATCTTCAATGAAATATCTTCGTTAGGTAATCCATTCAATGTAATTGGTAGTTCACTATATGCAAATCTTTGTGTATTGATCACTGATGTAATATCAAAGGAATCATTGACTGCACCACTTTGATTAAAATCTATGAGCACAGCCACTAGTATTTCTTCATTGCAAAATTGAGTGATCGTTAGATTGTCATAGCTGCAGTCACATGAAATAGGTAAAACTGTGGTATCTATCGTACAGCTGCTATCTCCAAGATCAATAATTTCTACGTGAGACGGAGTAAAACCATCCGAAGCTAGTGGACCTATTTCATAAGGTTGCTGACCATATTGAAAAGGGCCATATGTATTTTCATTTATTAGAATTTGAAAGCCTTCTGATTCTATAGTTGTGTGAAATTCTATACTGAATGTTACGTCTCCGCTATTGTCACAATCTATCGTAGAAAGAACATCGAGATCAGTGAGTTCGCAAGTGATGGCTTCGCAGCTATCGAGAGTATTATGTGGAATGAATCCAAAGCAAAGTATATCTACTTGATCGACAATAAATATATCATTGTCATTTTCTTCAAAAGAAATAGGCCCCACACGGACTGGTACGTCTTCGTAGGCAAATGTACCAAATAGATTATTGGTTCGACCGATACTGAAACTATCAGAACTAGGACTAGTTGTCTCAAAATCGATTCGTAGAAAGTATGCCTCCATTATTGGATCACAATCTGTCACTGCGGCATGTACATCGAATATATTGCAATAGCAAGGACTAAATATATCTAGTGTGTCACAACATTCTGTCCCTTGCGTGCATATCACTAAGTCTTGCACAGGCCCAAGTTTAGGTAATAAAAATGGCGACCCATTAGATACTGCGATGGTAGATACATAATTATCGTTGGTGAATATATCAACGGAATCGGCATTCGTTCCTGTGATATTGAAGTCTACTGTAGTAAGAATACTCTCATCATCTATACATTCAAGTGCCGTTATTTCCGTCTCAATATTGCACATTACATCACAGCATATGACACCTACGTTTTGTGTTTCTTCACAATCAGCGATAGATAGATCTTTGACGGTAAGGTTATAATCTGTTATACAGTTGCCTGAAACTACTAATGTGTATGGCAATTGATTGTATTGAACGACTTCGAATCCTAATTGTGTAGCTATCTGATATCCTATAGTGCTAGGCGTATCAGATTGGAAGTTGATCACTAGCCCTGCATTATTGTCATTGACACAATCTATAATTGTTACAGAAAGGTTCTCTAAGGAGCATTGGCTAATAGCAATGTGCTGTAATCCTAAGAGTATAATTATACTTAAGGTTCTGTATAGTGTTTTGTAAATCATATAAGTTTCATTGTATTGGACGCAAAGATGATGGATATTATTAATTTTAATATGATATAAGTTATTATTATTATAGAGAGTATGATACTCATGTAATTCGCTGCAGATAATATGCTTACATATTGCAAGAAAACATATAAGTATTTTTAACTTCGGCATAATAATACCTGGAGATATGAAAAATGTAATTCTTTTTGCTTTCCTAAGTTTAACGGCTAATACAAGCTTTGCAGGCTTTCACTGCCCAGACGATGTTACTATTAATTGTGATATGGATGTTCATAACACTGATATGACTGGCTATCCTAATGCTACAGGGGTTAATGTGGGTCTACCAGTAGCTTATGCAGATCTAGATATAATTAATGGATGTGGTGTAGGCCAGATCAATCGTACCTGGTATCAAGATCTTAATAATAATCAATCAATAGATGGGGATGAACCATCTTGTACCCAAATTATTACGGTTTCATACCTTGAGAATGGTCTTTTTGATATCAATTGGCCGCCGAATCGAGATTTAAGTTGTCTTTCGGATATATCATTTGAAGTGCCAGTAATAGTACATGGCCCTTGCGATCTTGTAGGATATGTGTACGATGATCTAGTGTTCGAATCGACCAATGAAGCATGCCATAAGATACTAAGGACGTTCACCGTGATTAATTGGTGTACTTACGACGAAAATGATCCATCTGCTGGTGGTATTTATAACTACACTCAAGTGATCAAGGTAACTGAAAAAGAACTGCCAGAATTTACTGATTGTGAGGATATCACGATCGCTATGGACGAAGGGTGCCAAGCGAATGTAACCATATCGTCTACGGCTGTTGATATTGGCGATTGTCCATCAGAAGAGTTGTATTGGACAGTAGAGATCGATTTAGGGTGGGATCTCATAGTAGATTACGAATACAGTTACTTGCTCAATGGTGGTATGTACTTAGCGCCTACAGCAAATGGCGAAGAGTTATCGATCACATTATTAGATTTGGTTGATGGTGGCACACATGGCGTTCTATATACTGTCAGGGATGGCTGTGGTAACGTAAGATCTTGTCAGCAAAAGATATATGTCGAAGATCAGAAGGCACCTACACCTTATTGTCATTCTTTCTTGACAGCTGCCTTTGATGCAGATGCGATGCCAGCTATGATATCTGCTGAGTTGTTCAATATTGGTGCTACGGATAATTGTACAGATTCTGAGAATATCAAAATATCATTTTCGGCTGATCCAGATGATAATGTAAAAGAGATTACATGCGGAAGTCAAGGATTTCAGTTTTTCAATATATACGCCACCGACGAAGCTGGGAATGCAAATTTCTGTCAAGTATTCATGTTGATATTTGATAATGATGGATGTAGCTTCCGATATGCTCCAATGGGTACAGTGAAAGATATAAGAGGTGAAGCTATGGAAGGTGTAAATGTTTATCTGACAGATGGTGTTGATGCGATGTACCAAACGGCGAGTGCTATTTTGGGCAATTTTCAATTTGAGCAAATAGAACTTGTATCGGACTATTATGTGATGACGGACGTTTCAAAAGAAGAGTTATTACAGCCAACGATTCTTGACCTTAAGCGATTGCAGGATTATATGATTGGTCTTAAATCTTTTGATGCAGCATACCAATTTGTAGCGGCCGATATAAATAGAGATAGGTCTATAAATTCATTTGATGTATTGGCACTTAGAGATCATCTCATAGGCGTAAATACATTGGGTAAAGAGGCCTTCAGCACATATGTGGAAGCAGAATCAATAGTAGATACTTGGCGAGAGTATAAAACAGAAGTGAGTTATATGAATTACGATGGTAGTTTTGATCTAATTCACATCGGTTTAAAAGATATGTATATCAATGCTGATGAATCAGTACAAGCTTTATTTGTAAATCAAAATGAATCAATTAAAAATACAATATTGACACTAACTAATAAATTAGATATAGCCACTGAAGGTATAGAAATAGAAATAGAATTACCTAAAGGGTTGGCTATGGAGCAAATATCATTATCAAGTGATGTATTGAATATCTCTAGTAATCAATACCATTATAATATTGAATCCGGGGTATTGAAATTTGTTAGTCTTAATACAGTAGAGTTAGTCGCCAATGAACCATGGATGTATATTACTGTGGATTCAAACATAGATCTAATTAAGTATATAAATGTAAACTGGATAAATAATGATATCTTGGTAAGAAGTGAGATTCATTCTCAATCGGTAGTAGATTTAGAGGACGAACAGCTAGTTCACGAAGATTTATTGATAAATAATGTTGTATCAGATGTACTTCTGATTCATCATAATCTTTTTTTAGGTCAGTTGAATGTATACGATATGAGTGGTTTACTCGTTTATACAGCTATAAATAATAATAATCGTTTAGACGTTTCTATATTGTCTCAAGGTATGTATATGTTACAATGGACAGATGGACAGACAATGAGAGTGTCTAAGTTCGTGAAGAAGTAAAATTAATCTATTATTACAAGAGTTAAAAAACACTCTACGGGTATAGATTATTTCCTATTTATTGCTTTATATTGCAATAATTTTATACAACTTACTCAAAATAGAGTATTGGGTATGATTTTTGATATATTATAAATAAATCTAATATAAAAATATGAAAACAATTTCGAAATTGACTATGCTAATGATTGTGATTGCTAGTATGAGTTCATGCGTGAGTAAAAAGAAGTTTAAGAATCTTCAAGAGCAATATGGAACGATGCAGTCTGAATTGGACAGGTGCCAAGAAGCTGAGATGGTATACACGAAAAGGCTGGATGCGTGTGATAGAGAACGTAATGGTATGAAGACTTTGTTGGCTTCATCTAATACTAGCCTAGAATTAAGGCAAGAGCAATTAGATGATATGAGAGCTCAGTTAGCTGATATGAAACAATTAAGAGACCAGCAAGTAAACCAAGTAGGTGAATTGACAGTCCTTTCACAGACAGCTAATGATAATATCAGTGAGACATTATCACAGTTAGAAAATAAAGAGAAGTATGTAAGATTACTTCAATCTGCTAAGACTAAGGCAGACTCTATTAACCTAGCACTAGCCGTTAATCTAAAGACTGTTCTGAAAGATGGTATAGATGATAGTGATATTGAAGTGAATGTTGATAAAACAGTAGTATTTATCAATCTATCAGATAAGATGCTCTATCAAGCAGGAAGTTCTATTCTTACACCGAGGTCAAAAGAGGTATTAGGTAAGATTGCTAAGATCATAGAGTCAAGACCAAATCTTGAAGTTATGGTAGAAGGATATACTGATTCTGATCCTATCAGTAATTCTTGTATAAAGGATAACTGGGATTTATCGGTAAAGCGCGCTACATCTGTAGTTAGAGTACTACAGAAAGAATATGGAGTAGATCCTAATAAATTGATCGCCGCTGGACGTGGAGAATACAACTCTCTTGCGCCTAATGATACTCAAGCCAACAAATCAATAAATAGACGTACTCGTATTATAATCCTACCTAAGTTAGGAGAATTTTACGATTTACTAAATCCAGATATGGCTCCTAAATAGTGAGCAATAAAGTTTTGATTATAAATTGACGTTATGAGCTGCTTGGTTTCCAAGTGGCTCATTTTTTACATACTATGTTACAAGTTCAATTATTTTTTTCGATAAACATTTAGTAGAAAGTTAAATAATATTTCTCTAAAGTTGCAATGACTTTTACATCTCAAAGTAACATCTATAAAAGAAAAATGATTCTAAACTAAAGAGTACAGTTGTCAGAGATTAAGTAGTAATATAAGGCAGTATATCTCTAACCTAATTACACGATGATTTTATGTAATTCGAGCCTAATCATATTCTACGTACCTAGGTAATATTACTAGTTTTTAAAAACTTATCGTTTTCCTTTTTTCTCCGTTGAGATAGTTCCTTACGATTCCGTTTGTCTCGGGGTTATGTTTTTTAATATCAATAGCTTCTTTGATTTCTTCTATCCCCAATTTGGAATCTATCTTGTCGATATATCCATATCCTAAGTAGTGTCCATTCTCGATCAAGATTACTGCCGATTCATCTTCAGATCGACCTTCTTCTATGATGACGAGATTTTCATCAAATATCTTTTTTAGATAATGTAAACTTTCTTGAGCACGCACATTATATTCATTGGCTTGTTCGTGTCCAGTACAAGCGCCGTTACATTTTCTAATACTCATATAGAAACATGATCCTTCATTCGTATTAAGGCCTACTTTGGTTTGACACAATTGGAAATTATGTACAGCACTATTGAGATGTGATTTAGCGGATGGTATAGATTTATAGTACCCAATTATATCTTTCCCTTTTGCATTCTTTACAGTATCTTTAAGTATTCCACAGCAAGCGTATCCATATTTATCATAGTATTGGTGGACGAAGTAAGGATAGTTACTATTTTTTTGTGCTTTATTAACCTCTGGTTTATTGGCTTTTATCTCTGAAGATTCGTGGAGGAGAGCGACTAATTCGCTACCAGTTTCCACGTAATCGATTTGGCTTACCATTCTTGCAAGCTTCTCAGCTTTCTTAGATACTTTAGAAAAGTGTTGCATTACACGCTTTTTAATATTGATCGCCTTACCAATGTAAACGATTACATCATAGTCATTTCGAAAGTAATAGACGCCTGCAGATTCTGGTAAACTTTGTAAATAATCCATTGTCACACCTTTAGGCAACTTGGATTCTTTGATCCCTTTATTGATCATCATTTCGATCGTTTCGGTAGGGTCAGTTTTAGTAAATATGATTTTCATCAATTCGGCAGTCGCCAATGCATCATCTAGTGCACGGTGACGAGCATTTACTTTGATATTGAAATGTCTGATAATATTACCAAGACTATAAGATTTGAGTCCAGGCAATTTTTCTCTACTGAGCCTGACTGTACAAAGCTGCCTTCGAGTAAAAGTAAATCCAAGACTTTTAAATTCTTCTTTTAAAAATCCGTAATCGAATCGCACATTATGTGCAACGAATATGTGGCCTTCTGTCATCTCTACGATTTTCTTAGCCACCTCGTAGAACTTAGGAGCATCGGAGACCATATCGTCGGTTATTCCTGTAATTTGAGTGATTTGTGGTGGGATAGATCGCTCTGGATTAATGAGTGTTTCGTACTTGTCAATTACCTTCTCACCATCGAATATTACAATGCCGATCTCAGTTATACGATCCCTATTGGTTATACCTCCAGTAGTTTCTATATCGACAATGGCATAATTTTTCAAGGGGCTATGATGTTGTAGTATTGTTAAGATTAGCTAACATATGAAGAAATTCTCTCAACTGATATTAACTTGCTGCAAATTCTTGATTCTGTGATCATTTTTGGGATAAGGAATTAACTATTACTAGCAGAATCTTATAAAAGTGTATTTTATGAATATGATAAAAGATATTATTGCCGCTTCACTACTGTCAGTTTTATTTCTTGCAGTTTCTACTTCTTGTAAGAGCGGTATAATGGAGAAAACTCAAGTCGCTTCTGCAACTGTGACTATTCAGTCCGAAAGTGATGTCGTACCAGGCGCAGAGCGTATAGCGTTATACTATCCTCAGATACAAGATAAGAAAATCAGTTTGGTAGTGAACCAGACAAGTGTAGTAGATGGTATGCATCTCGCAGATACATTAAAGCTGATGGGAGCTGATATCAAACGTATTTTCGCTCCTGAACATGGCTTTCGTGGTAAAGCTGACGCAGGAGAGCATGTAATGGATCAAGTCGATATTGATACTGGAGCAGCAGTTATCTCTCTCTATGGAAACAAGAAAGGGCCTTCTGCAGAAGATATGGAAGATTTGGATGTAATGATATTTGATATACAAGATGTGGGTGTGAGATTTTATACTTTTATATCTACACTGCATTATGTCATGCAAGCCTGCGCCGATCATAATATTCCTTTGATCGTTTTAGATAGACCTAATCCCAATGGACATTATATCGATGGACCAGTTCTTGAAAAGAAGTATGAGTCATTCGTGGGAATGCATCCAGTGCCTACTGTCTATGGTATGACTATAGGGGAGTATGCAAAGATGATCAATGGAGAACTATGGCTGCACGAAGGTATACAATGTGACCTCACTGTAATACCATGTAAAAACTATGATCATAATACGTATTACAATCTACCGATCAAGCCATCACCAAACCTTCCAAATATCCAATCTGTATTTTTGTATCCATCACTTTGTTTATTTGAAGGAACACATGTCAGTGTAGGACGAGGTACAGATATGCAGTTCCAGATTTATGGTCATCCGGCGTGGACAGATGCTCCGTCTAAGATTAAGATACAATCGTTGTCCGGTGCAAAATATCCTAAGCATGAAAATAAATCTATTGGTTATCGATCTTTACAGGACTTAACTAAAGAGTCTCTGCATAAAAAGGACGGATTAAATATGGAATACTTGGTAGAAATGTATCAAATGCTAACTAAGAAAGGAGAAACTTTTTTCTTAGATAATAACTTCTTTGAGAAATTAGCGGGTACAGATCAATTAAGATCACAACTTAAAGCGGGGAAAACTGCTGATGAAATTAGAGCAAGTTGGGATAGTGGGGTAGATGAGTTTAGAATGACAAGGGAGAAATACTTATTGTATTAAATAAGAACGAAGTAGAAAATTTGAATTTTTCTGAAGTTGTGATTCAATCTTATTATATAGATTTAAGACAACATCCAACCCAGAATAGGTCGACATTTTTCTTCGCAGGCAGGATAATATTCTTTATGTACTCTTTGTTGTGAATTGGACAAGCCCCACCAAAATTCTGCGATGGCGATGGGTTTAAGGTCATTCATAAAAGCGTATTGTAATAGCTTCGGTGCTGCACATTCACCTGATCCACCTTGCGGCTGTTTGCCTGAAAATATTTCTAAGAGAGATTTGCTTTTTTTATCATTATTTAAAAAATAATAAGATTCAAATAACTTCCGTTGCAATGCTTGGGAATGCTCGCTTCTTTGTTCTATTAATGCTTTTAATTCAGAGTCCTTGCGAGGGTCCTTTAGCTCTTGTAGTGCACGTACTTTTCTGACAATTACAGATAATTCAGTCATTCCTTTATTGAGGAAACCACCTTCTTGTAACCCATCATAGACAGGAGGAACAAAACCGTCATAATGATTTCCTCCATTAAGCTTACCAGAGAATGCGGACAAGTAACCTATTCCACCTTTTATATCCATGACAACAAGGACACCAAACATTTTGCCGATTGGACGATTATCTTCCACAAGGTCTATACCAAAATTATGATTGAGAGATGGAAGTAAGGAAGTCTGTAAATCTTGTGCAGCTAGTTTTGCAATCTCGTGTGGGTTAGATTGAAATGGACAAGGAAATTTAATAGGACTCTCACAAGATATTTCATTTAAAAAACTAGAAACTTTTGAAATATTTGAGTTTGTCATCTGCGTAGGAATCTATCCATTTTCTTGACTAACAAACTTATATCCAACACCACGTACACTAATGAAATATGTTGGATGTTTTTGATCCTCTTCGAAATATTTTCTAAATGAAAGTATAAAATTATCAATTGTACGAGTACTTGGATAAACATCATAGCCCCATACATTTTGCAGAATTTGTTGACGAGATACAACTTCATTTTTACGTTCTATCAGCATCTTAAGTAAAAGAGCTTCCTTATGGGTGAGTGTAAAAATTCCATTTTGTCCCTTAGCTTCGTATGTGCTGAAATTAATTTCATTAACACCAAAATTATAAGATTCAACTTGTGTAGGATCGTTGGGTTGTGTGCGCTGTATGAGACGTTCTACACGAAGGATAAGCTCTTCAAGGTTAAATGGCTTAGTGAGGTAATCATCAGCACCAGACTTAAGTCCTAAGACACGATCAGCAGATGCATCTCTTGCAGATACGATCAGTACGGCAATTTCGCTATATCGTAGTCTTACTTGCTCCAATATCTGAATGCCATCGATATCTGGTAGCATGAGATCTAATATAATAAGATCAATGTGCTCAGACTCTAGAGTATGCAGTACATTATGTCCGTCATCTTGAGCAATCACTTCGTAACCTTCTATTTCAAGGTTCATTTTTACCAGTTTCTGGATTTGTGCTTCGTCTTCTACTAGGAGTATTCTCTTCATTTGATATAAATAATTGTTATTAGTATAATGCTTGGAAACCTATTATAGTTCTAAGTAAAATTCGCTTCCCTCTCCATTTTTACCAACTTTCACATATAACTTACTATTGTGAGCTTTAACAATTTGCTGTGATATGTATAATCCGATTCCAGTTCCTTTTGTAGTACGTGTCTCTTCTGAGCCTGATCGATAGAATTGGTCAAAGATAAACGGTACATCTTGCTTGTCAACACCAACACCCTGATCTACTACAGATATTTTTGCTTTACCGTTATTCTCTGTGAGGTTAATGTTTATTTCAGTATGCTGGGGGCTGTACTTCATAGCGTTTTCTATCAGATTATTAATCATAATTGTGATAGCCTCTTTGTCAATAGCTCTTGTGATTCTCGTATTACTATCTAGAGTGAAAGTAAAGTTGGTAAATTGCTGTTGGTACCTTGATACGATGTCATTCAAGAATCTATTGAGATCAGACTCTTCCATATGGAAACTATAGCTGGACTCTAACTTGGCGCCGAAAAGCAATTTATCGACTAATGATTCTAATCTATTAGTTTCTTCTAGTCCGTTAGAACTTAGTATTTGTATTTGCTTTGTATCTAAAATTCTTCGCTTTAGGGTTTCGAATACCAGTTTAATACTAGTCAATGGACTATTTAGTTCATGCGTGATGGATAATAAGAAATTCTTTTGCTGCGAGGCTACAGATATCTCTTTTTTATACAATCTATATAGATAAAATATTCCTAGAATAAGAGCAATAGCAAAAACTAGAGCTTCTCCATTAATCATAAATTGAAAACTAGTTCGTTCAGCTTGAATATCCTGTAATTCTGATAGTTGAGTGATGTCAAAGTCTTCGACACCATAAACACGATTATACTGCAGCTGAAGAATTTTCTCTCTGGCATTTAAGAGAGCTGTTTGTCCACGATGTAGTAGTAAAGTCCACCACGTAAGAGCAGCTAACATATAAACTACGACTACTATACTAAGCCATCTAATCATTTTGCTAGTATTTTGTCCAACGCTTCACAAATGTGCTTACTAGCATATGCGAGATCATCTTCCGTGTGCGCTGCTGAAATAAATGCTACTTCGTATCCAGAGGGACCGAGGTAGATATTTCTATTGAGTAACTCTCCATGTAGCTCAGCAAATATTTTCATACTGGAAGGATCAATGTCTGATGCTTTGACGATACGCTTTTCGCTAAATGCCATCCAAAAGATAGATCCGATCTGAACGACATGCATAGGGTAACCTTTTGATTCAATATGATCGCTTAGAGTTTTGCAGAAAGCTATAGTTTTGTCATTGAGCTCTTCATAGAATCCTGGCTTAAGTAACTCCTTCATAGTAGCTATACCTGCGGCCATTGCCACTGGATTAGCAGATAGAGTACCTGCTTGGTAAACTGGGCCTTCAGGTGAGATATGGGCCATGATCTCATGACTCGCTCCATATGCACCTACAGGCATGCCACCCCCGATGATTTTACCAAATGTAAGGATATCTGGAGATACACTATATATACGTGCTGCACCTTCAAATCCTACACGGAATCCAGATATTACCTCATCGAAAATGAGTAAGACTTTATATTTGTCACAATAGTGACGGAGCCATACCAACCAAGCTTGATCTTGCAGAAGTAATCCATTATTAGCTGGGATAGGCTCCACTATTATCGCTGCGATGTCTTTATGGTGCTCCTTGAGCGTATCTTCTAAGCCTTGTAAGTCATTGAGGTCGAGTACGATAGTCTCTTCTGCAAATGACTTCGGTACACCTGCTGATGTGCTTTCACCAAATGTCACTAGTCCAGATCCTGCCTTTACTAATAATGAATCTACATGGCCATGATAGCATCCTTCAAATTTTACGATTTTGTCTTTACCTGTATATCCTCGAGCCAATCTGATAGCGGTCATCACGGCTTCTGTTCCAGAACTTACAAATCTGATCTTGTCCACATATTTATGGTTCTCTATGAATAGCTCTCCGATTTCATTGCCTAATTTGGTAGGCGTACCAAACGTTACACCATTCTTTATCGTCTCTGATATAGCTTTTAATACATTAGGATGTGCATGACCTAAGATAAGAGGTCCCCAACTGCCACAGAAATCCAAAAAACGATTATCATCCTCATCTATAATATGTGCTCCTTCACCACGTTTGATGAATAATGGAGCTCCCTGAACCGACTTGAAAGCTCTAACTGGACT
>TARA_B110000483_G_scaffold14645_1_pt1 | contig 13282 bp, 8 predicted proteins | sample TARA_B110000483 | Tara Oceans TARA_B110000483 (sample SAMEA4398176) | marine metagenome | biome: Polar Biome; feature: [SRF] surface water layer (ENVO:00010504); material: water (ENVO:00002006), including particulate matter (ENVO:01000060) such as... | depth 5 m
TTTACAATTAAAAAATGGAAAAATTAAAAAAAATATCCTACTATTTCTTCGGAGTATTCTATATAATAGCGGGGGCTCTTCACTTTGTGAATCCAGACTTTTACATGAAAATCATGCCGCATTACCTCCCCTTTCATTTGGCTTTAGTTTATCTAAGTGGTCTGGTAGAGATTCTGCTGGGTTTTGGACTGATTTATAGACCAATGAGACAATATGCGGCTTGGGGAATCATTGCCCTATTGATTGCCGTATTTCCTGCTAATATTTTTTTAGCTTTTAATGAAGGAGCCCAAGAAGCTATAGGCACCAATCAATTGGAAGCTTTGTGGATTAGATTTCCCATTCAACTGTTGTTAATTATTATTGCTTGGTGGCAGTCGAAAAAATAAATTAGCTAATCAAACAGCTCAATCAGCTCAGAAATTTCTTCTGCCTTTTGGCCTTTTCCTTTTGAAACTAGATGAAACTTTAGATAATAGAGCAATTCTCGAATAATGGCTTTGTTAGCAGCTGGATTAAAGAAACTCTCTTTCTCTTCAATCTTCATGGACGCTATGTACTCTTTAATTTCTCTTCGTTGAAAGGGCACTCCTTTATTAATTGGATTAATGAAGAAAATCGTATCTCGTGAATTGTCCAAATCATAATCGAATACATAATTTTTTTGATAAGCCAATATAAAGTGACGATAAAGATTAACTCCATAAATGGGGAGCTCTAGTTGTTGAGCCAATACAATGTATAGAATCCCTAAAGAAATGGCATTCCCTTTCTTACTTTCTAAGACATGATTTAAGCAAAAATCATGAGATTCAATATTCTCATCTTTTACACCTGAATAACCAATTATACTATAAAATACCTGATTAAAAATATTGATATTCTCCAATGGAGTATATCCTTGGCTGAGTTCTAACCAAATTTTTTGCCTTGCCTTATCGACATACTGGTATGCCAATTCTTTATCTAGGTCCGGAAACTGGAACATTGCCACTAATAAGGCCCCATCGAGCAATGTCTCAAGATCATCATTGATCCATAAGTTAAGTTCTTCCTTTAATTTTTTAAATTGAAGAATATGAATAAGCTCTTCAATACGGCCATGCAGATCAATATTAGCACTGTCACCCCATGCATTTTCCAACTCGGGAATCACCTCTGATCCGTAAGAAAGAATTCTGTTCGTGACGTTTTCGAATACCTCGGGATCTTCATCATCAAGAAGACGGATAAGAGCATTTATTTCAGAACCTTGACTCATGAATTATTTCTTTGCCTTTGCCTTAGACTTACCTCTTTTAGCAGGTTGATTTTTGATGATATCCAGCACTTCGGGTAAAGTCAATTTTTCAGCTTCCACCTCTTTAGGGATTTTGAAATTTTTCTTCTCTTTTCGAATATATGGTCCCCATCGACCATTAAGTACTTGAATTCCTTCCTCCTCAAACTCCATGATAAACTTATTGGCATCTGCCACTCGTTTTTCTTCAATCAAACGAATCGCATCTGGCAGTTGAATCGTGTAAGGATTCAATTCACTGGCCTTTGTAATGGAAACAAACTTCTTTTTGTGCAAGAGATATGGGCCAAATCGACCAATAGCGGCTTTCACTTCCTCATCTTCAAACTCTCCGACTACTCTCGGCAATATAAACAAAGCAATTGCCTCCTCTGCAGTTATCGTTTCGATACTTTGAGTCGGCAATAATTTGGCGTATTGAGGTTTCTCCACCTCATCTGGAGCACCAATTTGAGCCATTGGCCCGTATCGACCTACGCGCACTAAAAGCGTATGTCCAGATTTAGGATCTTTGCCTAAAATTCGTTCTCCAGAAGCTCTATCTGCATTTTCTATCGTGTCTTCTACTGATTCATGAAAAGGTTTATAGAACTTAGAAACCATGGCACTCCATTCCGTTTCCCCTTCTTCAATTTTATCAAATGAATGCTCCATTTGAGCAGTAAAATCATATTCCATGATTTCGCTAAAATGCTCCATCAAGAAATCGTTAACTACACTCCCTATATCTGTTGGAAACAATTTCATTTTTTCGGCCCCTGTAACTTCAGTATCTTGATTTGAAACGATACTATTACTGGAAAGCTTAAGCACTGTATATTTTCGCTCTACTCCATCTCGATTTGTCTTTTCCACATATCCTCTTTTTTGAATAGTGGAAATAGTTGGTGCATAGGTAGATGGTCGACCAATGCCTAACTCCTCCAGTTTCTTAACCAAACTGGCTTCCGTATAACGAGCACTTGGCTTTGTAAATCGTTCTGTACCAGTTATCTCTTGCAAATCTAAGTCTTGACCCACTGCTAAAGGCGGTAGCATGCCACTTACATCGTCATCATCATCTTCTTCATCTTTACCCTCTAAATATACTTTTAAGAAACCATCAAAGACGAGGACTTCTCCTTTTGCTTGAAGTCGTTCTGAAGATTCACTAATTTCTACAGAGACGATGGTTCTTTCAATTTTTGCTGAAGACATCTGAGACGCAATAGATCTTTTCCAGATCAAATCATATAAACGCTGCTCATCAAAATTAGCGCCTGCCTCTTGTTCTCCGAAATTTGTAGGACGAATAGCCTCGTGAGCCTCTTGCGCGTCCTTTGCTTTAGTCGAGTATTTTCTCACTTTAACATACTCCTCGCCATAACTTGAAGTAATTTCATTTACAGCTGCATTTACCGCTGTTTGAGAAAGACTTACTGAATCCGTTCTCATATAGGTGATGTGTCCTGCTTCATAAAGTTTTTGCGCAACACTCATTGTTTTCCCAACAGGAAATCCAAGTTTTCTACTTGCTTCTTGCTGTAAGGTGGAAGTTATGAATGGAGCTGCAGGATTTTTTTGAGAAGGTTTCTTTTCTATGTTACCGATAGTAAAATTAGAGTTCTTGCATTCCTCCAATAATTGCAACGCTTCGGCTTCATTAGCCAATCTTTTTGGAAGCTCTGCCTTCAAAACCGTTCGTCTTCCTTGTTTATCTTCAACATCAAACAAAGCCGAAACTTTAAAGAAACTATTTGAATCAAAATTGGTGATTTCTCTTTCTCGCTCTACAATTATTCTTACTGCAACAGATTGCACCCTTCCAGCAGAAAGCGATGGCTTTACCTTTTTCCATAAAACAGGAGACAATTCATAACCCACTATTCTATCCAACACCCTACGAGCTTGTTGAGCATTAACCAAGCCCATATTTAATTTTCGGGGATTATTTAATGCTTTTAAAATAGCATCCTTAGTGACTTCTGTATAGGTAATTCGTTTTGCAGTCTTTGCATCCAAGCCCAAGATCTCACACAGGTGCCAAGAAATTGCTTCTCCCTCCCTGTCCTCATCCGTTGCTAACAAAACTTCATCAACTTCCTTAGCTAATTTTTTCAATTTTTTTACGACCTCCTTCTTGTCGTCAGAAACTACATAATTAGGTTCGAAATTATTTGAAACATCAATAGAAATATCCTTTTTAGGTAAATCTCTTACATGTCCATACGAAGACTCAATAATGTAATCATCACCCAAATATTTTTGAATGGTTTTTGCTTTTGAAGGGGACTCTACGATTACTAGTTTTTTTGACATTCTTTGATTATTTTATGTTCAAAATTTCAACAAATGTAATTTTACTTTTAATTTTTTCATCAATAATGTTGAAAATCATTTTTAAATATAAACTTAGAACCCTTCATAATGTTTTACTTTTGTATTAAAATACATCAGTATGACTAAAGCCACATTACGTGCTATTTCACCGGTAGATGGAAGGTACGCAGGTAAAGTACAAGAACTTAGCGATTATTTCTCTGAATTTGCATTAATTAAGTATCGAGTGATTATTGAAGTCGAATACTTTATAGCCTTATTTGAAGCTGAATTGCCTCAGCTTTCCTCCTTCAGCAAGGACCAATGCCAGGACCTGAGAGATATTTATGAGAATTTTAGTGACGAAGATGCTTCTGCCATTAAAAAAATTGAACAAACTACTAATCATGATGTCAAAGCGGTAGAATATTTTCTAAAAGAAAAATTTGAAGACTTAGGACTCAGCGAAGTGAAAGAATTTATTCATTTTGGACTTACTTCTCAGGACATCAATAATACCTCATTCCCTTTAATGCTTCGCAATTGCGAGGAGCACATTAATTTACCTTTAATCAAACAGCTCTGCGCCCATCTTGAGGAATTAGCTGCGGAATGGAAAGATATTCCACTATTAGCCAGAACCCACGGGCAACCAGCTAGTCCAAGTAAACTAGGAAAAGAAATTATGGTGTTTGTAGAACGATTGGTCAATCAAGTAGATCTGCTGAAGGAATTGCCTATTGCAGCAAAATTTGGAGGAGCGACAGGCAACTTTAACGCCCACCATTTGGCCTACCCAGAAGTTGATTGGATCGAATTTGCCAACAACTTCGTAGAGGAGCGACTAGGTTTATATCGTTATCAATACACCACGCAAATTGAGCATTATGACTTTCTTGCAGCGTATTTTGACAATTGGAAAAGAATTAACACCATTTTAATAGACTTGTGTAGAGATATTTGGACTTATGTTTCCATGGATTATTTCAAGCAGAAAATTAAAAAAGGTGAGATTGGATCATCTGCAATGCCCCATAAGGTGAACCCAATAGATTTTGAAAATGCTGAAGGAAATTTAGGAATTGCCAATGCTTTATTCGAACATTTAGCGGCAAAACTACCGATTTCAAGACTTCAACGTGATTTGACCGACTCAACGGTTTTAAGGAACATAGGTGTTCCGATCGCACATACCTTAATTGCAATTAAATCGATAGAAAAAGGCTTAGGCAAGTTATTATTAAATGAAGCGAAAATTGCCAAAGATTTAGATAACAACTGGATGGTTATAGCTGAAGCCATTCAAACTATACTGAGAAGAGAAGGGATACCTAATCCATATGAACAATTGAAAGAGTTGACTCGAACAAATTCGCACGTGGGACAAAAAGAGATACATGCTTTCATCGATGGCTTGACTGTATCTGACTCATTGAAAAAAGAGTTAAAAAATATTAGCCCTAGTAACTATGTAGGAGTTTTCTAAAACTTAAATGAGAAAAACCTTACTTTTGCACCCTCAAATAAATTATCCATTTACATGAACGAAGGAAGAAGTCAATATATCGGCATCATATTAATAAGTATTATCGTTTATTTACTAGCTGCTCGATTTTTTAAAAGTGTAGATACGCCCGTTGACGAGAGTGTAGTTGCCACTGAGGAGGTTCAATCGAATGACTCTTTAGAATCAACTCTATCCAATTTAGATACGAATATCCTCGAGCCTACTACCATCATTGTAGTAGAGAATGGAGATTCTGTAGAAGTTGACGCAGCAGATTATGCAGCAAAAAATAGATTGGGTGAGTTTTATCCATTAGCTAATGGATCTGAAGAAGAAATTGTTTTAGAGAATGAATTGTTGAAAATAACTTTGAGTTCTAAAGGTGCACAGGTTAAAAAAGTAGAGTTAAAAGAATTTAAAGATTTCAATCAATATCCGTTAATGTTGGTTGAGGAAACTCAGCAAATCAATTACTTATTGACATTGGCCAATGGTAATTCTGTGGCAACGGAAGATTTATTCTTCCAAGCCAAAGAAGATGGGGAAAGTGTAATTTTCACAGCACCGGCAGGAAATGGAAGTGTTCAGTTTACTTATACTTTGCCAAGTAATTCTTATCTCGTAGATTATCAATTGGAGTTAAATAATTTACAAAGTGTTTTAGATACTAAGGCAGATGAACTGGAGCTAACTTGGGATTATGAAGCAAGTAAGCACGAACAAGATATGTCTAGTGAAAAGACGAAATCTACTGCTTACTGGAAGGTGTTTGAAGACGATGTTGAGCATATTGGTGTAGGTAAATCTAAAGAAGAGAGTATTGAGGCGAGTATTTTATGGTTGAGTTTCAAACAACGATTCTTCAATGCTACTTTTTTAAATGAAAATACTTTTACGGATGTAACAGTTGAAACTGACATCGATAGTGATGATAGCACAAAAGTTGCTGGATTCCATGGCGAGATGGCAATGGCATTAGACTTTTCAGAGGCTAAGCAATCTTTTGACATGCAGTTGTTTTATGGCCCAAACAATTACAAGATGTTGAAGGCTTACAACAACGACATGCACCAGGTCGTTGAGTTAAGTGCTGATTTCTTTTTATTCAGATGGGTGAAATGGATTAATGCCTGGTTAATTATTCCATTGTTCAACTTCATTGAGAAATTCATCCCTAATTACGGAATAATCATCTTAATAATGACCTTGATTATTAAGATGATCTTAATGCCTTTGACTTTCAAGTCTTATGTGTCTACGGCAAAACAACGAGTTTTAAAACCAGAGCTAGATGAGCTTAAGAAGCAATTTGGCGATGATTCTGCAGGTTACTCGCGAGCTCAAATGGATCTCTACAGTAAAACCGGGGTTAGTATGTTTGGTGGTTGTCTGCCGATGCTCCTCCAAATGCCTTTCTTGTTAGCTATGTTTTACTTCTTCCCTTCTTCTATAGAGTTAAGACAAGAGAGTTTCTTATGGGCACAAGATTTATCAACCTTCGATACTATCCCTCTATTGACATGGGCGAAAAGTATTCCATTACTTGGAAATCATCTGAGTGTATTTACCATTTTAATGACTGTTTCATCTATACTGATGGCTAAGTTCAATCCCCAAATGCAATCTCAGCCTAGCCAGCCAGGTATGGAAATGATGAAGTATATGCCTTATATCTTCCCCTTCTTTTTGTTATTTTTATTTAACAGCTTCCCTGCTGCCTTAACTTACTACTACTTTTTGTCGAATATGATAACCTTTGGGCAGCAATTTGTGATTAATAAGTTCTTCATTGATGAAGACCAGATTAAAGCACAACTTGAAGAAAACAAGAAAAAGCCAGTTAAAAAGTCGAAATGGGCTACTAAAATGGAGGAAGTTTACAAGCAGCAACAGCAGCAGCAACAGCAGCAAAAAAAGAAATAATTGATTCCATTGTGAAAAAACATGGATTTGCCAAATATTTCCAAGAGCAATTCCTAGAATAATGTAAATTATTTTTAACTTTAATGCTTTAACAATTTAATAACTAAAAACAAAATGATGAAAAGAGGTTTACTTTTAAGTTTTTTATGTTTTGCATTCTTTTCAGTTTTCGCCCAGACGCAAGTAGGACGAACAACTTATGATTTGCAAACAAATAACGCTAACTGTCGAAGAGTGGCAACGAATACAACTGGAGAAGTTGTTATTACCTACACGAAAAGTTTGACAGGTAATGAAACAGCTCCTGATCGTGGAACTGGGTATAATTATAAAAATGCTGCAGGTGTATGGTCAGAAACAAATTTTCCTGCTGCAGGATTTACGCGTTTTGATATCGCAAGAACTGGTTGGTCAAACATTGGCTTATTAGGAAATGGTGAGGAAATGATTGTTACCCACTTTGCAGACGGTACGACTGCTTTCGGTGGTCTTCAAGTCCAAAATAGAACTTTAGGTTCTGGTGGTACCTGGACTACAACTTCACTAAACTCTACAAATCCTAACTTTACTTACTCAGACGATGCTACATGGCCAAGAATTGCTATCTCAGGTGATTCTATCTTTATTGTAAGTTCTGTGCAGATTGGAACCTTCGTGAATGGAGTTGATGGTGGTTTATACTATCACCGTTCATTAGATGGTGGTGCTACATGGACTGAAGGTGTTTTACCTTTCGTTAATGGAAATAACTTTGTAACTATCGGTGCTGATGCTTATGCATTGGATGGTAACGACAATGGAACAATCGCTTTAGTAGTTGGAAGATACAATTCTTTCGTTTTGAAATCTACTGATTTCGGTGCGACTTGGACATCTACTAAAATGGTAGAAGTTTTAGATGAGAATGGTAACCCAACTCCGAATAATTTTTCAGGAGAAAGTTCTGAATCAGCATTGCAACAAGATATCAGTGATGAATCATACTCCATCGTAGTTGATGATAGCGATATGGTGCACGTGTGGATGGGTAAATTAGAATATCAAAAGGATGCTTTCCAAGAAGGTACCGTTATTCCTTTTTCTGAAGGTTTATTGTACTGGAATGAAACAATGGATGAGCCAATGACTTTGCACTCCTCGCGCTTTACGGTAGAAGCTGGAGCAGGATGTAACCCTTTATACCCAAACACAGTAATAAGTGACCCAGATTTTATTCAATTTAGTTTGTATGCATCTTCGTTTGTATCCCAGCCGAGTGCTGGATATGGAGATAATGGAGACTTAGTTGTTGCCTATTCTCGAATGAGAACTGCAATGATTGATAGCCTTGGATTTGCTATAAACTCATCTCCTGATGGGTTTTTGTTTAAAGATGTTTTTATGTTAAAATCCATTGATAATGGAGCTACATGGGAAGGACCAATAAACGTATCAAATATGGATACTGCAGAATGTGCTTACCCCGGTGTGCCAAGAAAATTCTTCGGTGGATCAGTTCCTGTAATTTGGCAACAAGATGAGCGGCCTGGAAACGCATTGCAACCACCAACAGGATATATCCATAATTATGGGACAAATATGATTATGTATGATGATATACCTACAGCTTCAATTGTAACACCGCTGGATGAAACATGCCCAACTATTTCTTTTTTAGATTCAACGAATACAACACTTTCATCTATTGCGGGTTGTCCTCCATCAGCTGAAGATCTTGAAGCTATTTTGAATATTGACGATGTACCTCAAGGTCCAGACATAAGTATGGTTCAAACAGTTGGTACTCCCCCAGACTTCAATACGCCTGGTACATATACTTTCGGCATGTACTTACAAGACAATGCAGGAAATGTAAGTGATACTTTAAATGGTATTGTGGTAACGGTTTTAGTTGATACTATCAATCCAACATTTACATTGGTTGGGCCAGATACCTTAGCCGTAGTTAACGGAAATACATATGCTGATCCTGGATTGGATTATGCTGATAATGGATGTGAACCAGTACCTCCAACTGAAACTGATAATGTAAATCCTAACAATACTGTAAATGGATTTTATACTTATGAGTATCTCATAACTGATAATAGTGGTAATCAAGTTACTGCCATCAGATATGTAGAAGTGATAGGAGCAGATGTCACTGCACCAGCAATTACGTTAAATGGTAATTCTTCAGATACCGTTGAAGTATGTACATTCTATAATGAATTGGGTGCAACAGCGTTTGATTTAGTAGATTTTGTTGTTTCGGTTACTGTTGATGCTTCAAGTTTGGATATTAATACGGTTGGAGCATATAATGTAAGCTACACAGCAGTTGATGCATCTTCAAATTCAGCAGATGAAATAAGAGTGGTGTATGTCGAAGACAATACCGCTCCAGTACTTAGTATTATTAATGACAATGATTTAGCTACTCCTGCTAATTCTTACACTGAAGGTGGAATTAACTATACCTACTTAGATGAAAATTTTGTTGCTCCAGCAACTGCAGCTTCCGACCCTAATTGTAATGGTCAACTCGTAACTGTTACTGCAGATAATAGCACTGTAGACGAAGGTACAGCTGGCAATTATACTGTTGTATTCACAGCTGAAGATGAAAACGGTAACTCGACTACTCAAAACTTAACGGTAAGAGTAGGTAAAGAGCCGACAGCAGACTTTAGCTTTATCCCAACATCAACTGGACTTATCTTAACCAATTCATCGACAGATAATCCAAACTCATATAGCTGGGATTTTGATAACGGTCAAACAAGTAGCGCTGCCGCTTCAACTTCAGGAGTACCTACCTATTCTGCTAATGACGCTAACTATCCATCATACAATGTATGCTTGACGGTTAGAAACAGATTTAATGATGCACCTTTCAATAAACCAGCAAGTACTGTTTGTAAAACAGTAGAGCTTAGCGTTGGTATTGCTGATAGAAATGATTTAAACGCTGCGGTTGATATCTTCCCTAATCCAACAAATGGTGTGTTGAATGTGGAGATTTCTGAAACAAGTGCTTCAAACTTAACTGTTGAAGTAACTAATGTTCTTGGAGCAGTAATTGCATCTCAAGATTTATCTAAAGTAAATTCAAAAGAAACGGTTACTTTCAATTTGGAAGGTAATGCCGCAGGAATTTACTTCGTAAATATTTCTTCTGATAACGCTACAATATCTAAGCGAGTGATTATGAAATAAGAACAATAAAGTTCAACTAATAAATGCCCCGACTTGTTCGGGGCATTTTTATTTACATTCATATACATTAACTATTTTGTATATGAGTAATGTCTTCTTAAAGGAAATACCTATGGTGCGAGTATATCTCGTCTATGCAATAGGCACATACATAGGCCTTCAGTTCCCGCTACTTCTTCCCTACTATATACCTCTTTTAATTCTTGGTATTTCACTTTTCACTGTAATTATTATTAAGCTTAACTATTCCGCTGATTATCTAAGACAACAAACCACCACAGTCAATCTTTTCTTATTTCTGTGCATACTACTTTTGGGATTTAACCAAGCAGTAATCAACCAAAAACATGTAAAAAGTCATCTGAGTAATCGAAACACATCCGAAAAAACCCTGCTCCGTTTTGAATTGATTCAAAACCTTGAGGAAAAAACAAATTCTTATCAAGCCCTTGGACAGGTAATTACAGGGCATTCGATAAATTCATCAAATCCCATCACAGGAAAAGTTCTGTTATATTTTTCAAAGACCGACAAATTCTCCCAGATGAAACTTGGGGACGAATTTTATACGTATTGCATCCCAAGACCCATAGAAGCAGCAAAAAACCCACAGCAGTTCAATTATGCTGATTACCTTGCTGCTCAACAAATATTTCATCAAGTCTTTATAGATACCATTCTTTCAATACCCATAAAGCCCAAAATATCGCGGAAGATTCCCCATATGCTAAGTAGCTTGCGCGGTTATTTAGAAAAGGTTCTGCTTAAAGCTGTGCCAAAAGTTGAAGAAAGATCAATCGCTCAGGCACTACTACTAGGGAATAAAGATCTGCTCAGTCATACGACCAAACTAAATTTTTCGAATAGTGGTGCAATGCATGTTTTGGCGGTAAGTGGCTTACATGTGGGAATCATCTATCTTATTCTTTCGCATATGTTATTCTTTTTTAACAGCAATAGCCAAAGCAAAGTTATACTTCTCATTTCCGGAATATGGGTATATGCTATAATCACGGGTGGGTCCCCTTCTGTACTAAGAGCAGCAACGATGTTTTCCTTCATAGCGATAGGTAAAGGCACGAAACAACATGTGAGTATTTACAATCTATTGGCAGCTTCAGCCTTAATACTAACCACTTTTCAAGCGAATATCATACTCCATATAGGTTTTCAGTTATCCTATTGCGCCGTAATATCAATTATTTATTTTCAACCCAAAATTTATTCACTCTATCTGCCAAAACAATGGATAATTGATAAAATTTGGATCCTTAGCTCGGTTTCTATAGCAGCCCAAATTGGCACTCTCCCGCTCAGCTTGTACTACTTTCATCAGTTTCCGATATACTTCCTACTAAGTAATATTCTGGTCATTCCTGCCGCCAGTCTTATAATTTATTTAGGTATCTTGACCTTTGTTAGTTCCCCTTTTGATTGCCTCTTAAGCCCTATTGGTCAATTGTTGCAAAATGTTCTTTCCTGCTTAAATGAATCTTTACGTATACTTAGTAATTTACCCGGAGCTATAAGTCATGGTTGGTGGCTGCAGAGACATGAAGTAATCCTAAGTTATCTGTTTATCCTAATATTAGCAGGCTATCTGACTACCAGACAAGGCAAATGGTTGATTGGTGCTTTCTTCTTTCTATTCCTGCTTGTTTCTTCTTTTAGCATCAAAAAAATTACTCAAACACATTCCAACAACTTCACTGTATATCATACTAAAAAGGGATCATTGATAGCCTTTAGATCCGGATCACATCAAACGATTTATACGACATATACTAAAGATGAAGCTACAAATATTCGTTTTATTAATAACAATAGTGCTTTAGCCAATCAGCTGAATACACAAAAAGTAAAATTACTTCACCCTGGTTTATCCTTCCTTTCATTCTGCGACAACAACATAGCTATACTCAATGGCGAACACCGTTTACCGAGTAAAAAACAAAGCCTTGACTATGTTGTGCTGTGCCATCAAGATGACACGAACCTCAATCGAATCCATGAGGTGCTAAAAGCTGATTTATACATTTTTGATAGCACCAATAATTATTATCTTTATAAAGTATGGAAATCTGCTTGTAAAGACTTAAATATTAATTGTTACTTTGTGCGAGATTCTGTGGCTTTTGAACAAAAACTAAATAGATAATGAAGTTTAATTTGATAGAATACTACCTCCGTGATAGCATTGCCTATATTATGCTTAACCGACCCGAAAAAAGGAATGCCTTTAATGAGGATTTAGTGAATGAATTGAAGAAGGCATTTAAGGATGCTGAAATCGATAAGGAAGTGCGGGGTGTTGTGCTAGGTGGCAGAGGTAAGGTATTTAGTGCAGGGGCAGATTTAAGCTATTTACAAAGCCTGCAAAAGAATACTTATGAAGAGAATCTTGATGACTCTAATAAGCTAAAGGACTTGTACCAACATATATACACCTATAGCAAGGTAGTCGTTGCTATGGTGGAAGGTCACGCTATTGCTGGTGGTGCTGGCTTAGCAACTGTATGTGATTTTACTTTTGCAACCCCAGATGCATTGTTTGGATATACCGAAGTGAAAATTGGCTTTATTCCTGCCATAGTTATGGTTTTCTTACTCCGTAAAATAGGTGAAGGAAAAGCTAAAGAACTTTTATTGACTGGTCAATTAGTTGATGCAGAAACTGCCTACAAAATAGGCCTTTTATACGCTGTAGAATCTAAAACGACAATACAAAGCCGTGTACATGACTTTATTACGGGTTTAGTTAAATCCAGTTCTTCTCAATCTATAACAAGTACAAAAGAAATGATGAATAAGGTTCAAAGCATGACCATAGAAGATGCATTTAATTATGCGGCAGTCATGAATGCGAAAGGCAGAGATAGTGAAGACTGTAAAAAAGGTATCCAAGCTTTCTTAAACAAAGAGGAGATTACCTGGTAATGCCTGAACTAATTTGTAAGTATCTTATCGCTCCTGGTTTATTCTTACTGCTGCTGATACAGGCATTAAATAATAACTATTGATTTAAACGGACAGGATTGGATAATAGAACCGAGCGA
>TARA_B110000483_G_scaffold220504_1_pt1 | contig 13268 bp, 18 predicted proteins | sample TARA_B110000483 | Tara Oceans TARA_B110000483 (sample SAMEA4398176) | marine metagenome | biome: Polar Biome; feature: [SRF] surface water layer (ENVO:00010504); material: water (ENVO:00002006), including particulate matter (ENVO:01000060) such as... | depth 5 m
AAGAAGAACACAATGCGCGACGCTATGAGAAGAGAGAAGAAGAGGGCCCTGTACGGGGGGGCCTACCAGCGACACGCGAAGATTGTTCGAGACAACGCTGTCACCTGTCATCTCTGTTTAGAGCCCGCCAGGGTGGGCGACCCATGGCAGGCGGACCACGTCGAAGCATCCAATCCACACTCAGAGCTTCTTCCAGCTCACCGTTCCTGTAACACCAAGCGGGGCGACAAGACCGTCCAACAGTTCCAGAAGGAAAACAACATAGGCACTAGCCCCTCCCGTCTTAACCGTGGAGTGGGGTAAATCCTTATAAGGACGAAAACCCATACCCCTCAGATAAGCCTTGCGTACACACCCGCAAAATTATCAAATTGGGTCGGGGAGGGGTCTACGATAGGGGTTGGAGGTATTCAGTTATGCCAGCAGGTCGTCCGGCTAAACCCGTCGAGCAGAAGCGTCTTCTGGGGAACCCTGGGAAGCGTGCTCTGCCTGGTCCTGGCGATGTGATTCTCTTGCCGATGGCTTCTGCGCGGCCTGAGCCTTTGAGGGGTTTGGGGGGTGCGGGGTTGTCGATGTGGGACCGTGTGTGGGATAGCGGTATCGCTTGGATTAGTCCGGGTTCGGATATTGAGCTTCTTCAGATGACGTGTGAGATGTTGGATGAGCGTGAGTCTCTTCGTGATGCTGTGGCGAGTCTTGGTGAGCGTGAGGACCGTCGGAGTCTTCGTGAGTTGGAGAAGCAGATTGTGAGCAATCTTTCGCTTCTTGGTTTCTCTCCGTCTGACCGGACTCGTCTTGGTGTGGCGGAGGTGAGGGCTACTCGTTCCGCGTTGGAGGACCTGAGGGCTCAGGCAAGTGAGCTCTGAGCCGTGGCCTCCTCGTTGGTTGACTTCGGTCCCGGAGGAGTTCTTGGGGTCGAAGCGGGCGGAGCTTTACACGTCGTTCATTGAGCGGTTCGCGGTCATCACGAAGGATTCTGTGGCAGGCAGGAGCGGGGAGCCGCTTGTTCTTCGGGATTGGCAGAAGACTCTTCTGTCTCACATCTTCGCCTCCGATGATTCGGGGCTCCGGAATCGTGTCTCCCTGATAGGGATGCCGAGAAAAAGTGGAAAATCGGCTCTGGGCTCTTCGATGGCCTTGGCCTCTTTGACGCTCGGTCCGAAGGGTGGAGAAGTGTATTCGGTCGCGGCGGAGAAGCAACAGGCGAGGATTGTGTTCACGGATGCTCGTCGGACGGCTGAGGCTTCTCCTGAGCTGAGCGGCTTGTTCCGTTTCTACCGTGACGCGATTGAGTTTCCGGAGAACGGTTCGGTGTATCGGGTGCTCTCTGCCGAGGCTTATTCGAAGGAGGGGCTAAATCCGACTTTCGTAATTTTTGACGAACTGATGTCCCAACCGAATAGGGCCTTATGGGATGTTATGGCTTTGGGTCAAGCTTCTCGAGGCAAGATGGCCACGATGGTCGCCATCACGACCGCGGGCTCGATGAGGGATTCAACCGGCGGCGACTCGATTGCTTACACGCTCTACCAGTACGGCCAGGCCGTGTCGAGAGGCGAGGTGGAAGACGAGACGTTCTTCATGGCTTGGTGGGAGGCCGAGGGAGACTATCGTGACCCGGAAGTGTGGGCCAGGGCCAATCCTGGCTTCGGCGACTTGTCCGACCCGGCTGACTTTGAGTCATCGGTGAAGAGGACGACGGAGGCCGAGTTCAAGACGAAGCGCTTGAATGTGTGGACGTCTGGTCAGACAACTTGGTTGCCGGATGGTTCGTGGGACAAGCTGGCGGACTCCGAGTTGACCATCGGTCCGGATGACGAGATTGTTCTTGGCTTCGATGGTTCGTTCACGAATGACTGTACGGCCTTGGTCGCGGTGACGATTCCGAAGGATGGGGAGAAGTCAAGGATTGTCCCTGTCGGTCTTTGGGAGAAGGACGTGAACAATGATGGCCCGGAGTGGAGGGTGGACATCGCTGACGTCGAGGCGACGATTGTGAAGTTCTTCCAGGAGCACCCGAAGACGAGAGAGATTGTCTGTGACCCGTTCCGGTGGCAGAGGTCCATCGAGGTCCTGGCCGAGAAGGGCTTGCCAATGGTCGAGTATTACTCGAGTTCTCCTCGGAGGATGGTCCCGGCTTCCCAGAAGTTCCTGGAGGCCGTGATGGATGAGCAGATTGCTCATAACGGTGACGCGGCGCTTGCTCGACATATTGAGAACTGTGTGGTCAAGACTGACCAGGCTGGCCCTCGAATCGTCAAGGACAAGAAGAACAGCCCCAGGAAAATCGACCTCGGTATCTGCGCGGTGATAGCATACGACCGCGCGACCTACCTAGGGACTACAATGGAAGAAGCGGTTCCCCAGTTCTTTGGATAGGAATATAATGTCGACCACCTTACAACTTCTCGGCGCTGTGGCGATTACCACTTCCGTCGTCCTCATGAGCGTCCCCGTTGGGATTCTCGTTGGAGGAGCCTTCATGATTCTCATTGGCTTGGCGATAGGACGATAGATGGTATTCAATAGACTCTTCGAAGAGAGAGCTATCAGCTTCCAGAGCGTATTCGAATCCGGTGACGACATCTCGTTCGGTTCGCTGTCTGACACGACGGTCAACGCTGACACTGTCTGGCAGATTAGCGCTGTCACCTCTGCGGTGAATCTCATCGCTGGGACAATCTCGACCCTTCCTGTCGATTGCTTCTACCGTGACGGTGACGGAGCTCGCAGGCCCTTCCGTCCGAAGCCGGCATGGGTCAACCAACCTGACGTCGCCATGGGTCGCTCGGCCTTCTACACTCAAGCAATTGTCTCGATGCTCATGGATGGAAACTGTTTCATCCGTGTGTTCTCTCGTGGCGGCAGAATCGTCAACCTCATGGTCTTGAATCCCCTCGATGTCGAGGTCAACCGGAACGGTGTCGGGCGGCTTGTGTTCACCGTCCAGGGTGAGAAGAAGACCTTATCAGACGAAGAGGTCGTCCACATCACTGACATTCTCCGTCCGGGTCAAGTTCGTGGTATTAGCCGCGTAAAGATGATGAAAAACTCGTTCGGCCTATCTCTCGCGCTTGAATCGTATGCGGCAAAATTTTTCGGCTCTGGAACTAACATGAACGGAATCATCGAGTTTCCAGGCAACCTTTCAAGTGAACAGGCCAGTGAATTAGCTCGCAATTTTGACAATCGTCACCGCGGATGGAGGCACGGCCAGAAGACCGGCATCTTGTCCGGTGGTGCGACGTTCAAGGCGACTCAGATTGACCCTGAGAACGCTCAGGCCATCGAATCACGCCGATTCGCTGTCGAAGAGGTTGCTCGAATCTTCTCAATCCCCTCGCACCTTCTGAATGTGCCAGGGACGACCTCCTATGCCTCTCTCGAGGAATCTAATCGTAGTTGGTGGGTTACGGGCCTCCGGCCGATTCTGGCACGCTTAGAGGACGCCCTGTCGCCTCTCCTGGCTCGTGAGTCTGGCGGCGAGAACGCCTTCCTCCGCTGGAACATCGACGCGATTGTCCGCTCAGACTTGTCCACACGCTCTCAGTCCTACTCCACAGGGCTTCAGGCGGGCTATCTGAGCGTCAATGACGTTCGCAGGCTGGAAGACCTTAGACCGATGGAAGACGCCTCAGCGGACGCCGTGAGGGTTCCCCTGGCCAATGTCAACATTTCGGACGCCGATGTCCGTGCTCAGCGTGAACGAGTCCAGATGGCTCGCGACCTGGTATTCGCCGGATATGACCCCGCGTCGGTCCTGGAGATGCTTGGATTGCCAGCTATGGAGCACAGCGGACTCCCCTCCGTCCAGCTCCAGAGCGTCGCTCAAAACGCCAAGACGGAACAAGAAGGCGCGGACGTCGATGCTCAATACAAGGACGGCGTCGAGTAATGTCTCGCGGGCCCTACGAGGGAGACCAGTTCCGGTCCCTCGACGACACTCGCGCTCTGCCTGACAACTATCGACCAGCCACTTCCGACGACGTCCCTGAAGGTCGCGCTTGCGGCAACTGTATCTTCTTCAACGAGGACAAGCTGGACTCGGAGGGCCGCGCTTATTGTGAACGCTGGGACGACTACGTCGCAGGCGGCCAATACTGTAACGCCTGGGAGCCCCGCGAGGATGATGACCAGAGCCGCGCCGTTGACCTGTCCCCACCTGCCTACATGAGGGCCGCCGCTCGTCGAGGTCTTGAGTATTACGAACAAGGCCGAGGCGGAGACGGATTGGTCGACCGAACTATTCGTGAAGCTAGGGCCATGGCCGCTGGCAACGTGTCTCCGGATAAGTGGGTTCGGACGGCGGCTTGGATTGCTCGCCACTTGGTCGACCTGGATTCTCCAGCGGCGGAACCGGAGAGTGACGCCTACCCCTCCCCCGGCGTCGTGGCACATCTATTGTGGGGCTCAGGGCCTTCCAAGCGAGGGGCTGAGCGGGCGCTCGCCTATGCGATGGGCGTGGTTGATAGAATTGAAGACGAGAACGAAGGAAGAGCACAAGGAGAGAGTGTGAAGAAGCTCGAGACAAGAACGAACCTGACTGAGATTGAGGTCCGGGAAGATAGTGACGGGATGACCTTTGAGGGTTACGCCGCCGTGTTCGACTCCGACAGTCAACCTCTTCCATTCATTGAGCGCATCAAGCGCGGAGCGTTCACTCGCTCCCTGAAGTCACGGAACAATGTGTTCTTCTACTGGAACCATGACTCTGGCCAGGTGCTCGGCTCGACTAGAGCTGGCACTCTTCAGCTTCGGGAAGATGACCGCGGCCTGAAGGTCAGCGCGACCCTGCCGAACACGACTCTCGGTCGTGATGTTGCCGAGCTTGTACGGACGAACGTAATCGACTCGCTGAGCTTTGGATTCTCCACGGTGAAGGATTCGTGGGATGAGTCGGGAAACCGTCGCACCCTGGAATCGGTTCGCCTCCACGAGGTATCCCTGACTCCCGTGCCAGCCTACGAAGGGACCGCTGGGAGCGCTTCTGTTAGAGGCTTGGACAAGATTGCTCAAAGAGCTGACGTGGACGCCGAAGGGCTCGCCACGACCCTCCTGAAGATTGAGGAAGGCGAGGACATCTCCGTCGAGGAGAAGAGCCTCGTGTCGAAGGTCTTGGAGACTCTCGCTCCTGAGCCAGAGACCGAAGAGGTCGAGGACAACTCGGACGCCGAGGGCCTGGCCTTGCTCATGTTGAAGAAGAAGAAGCTCGAACTATTGGAGGCATTACATGGCTAGTCACGAGAAAATCAAAGAAGCAATTCTGAAGGTAGCTGGGAACCCCTCGTCGGGTTCCATCAAAGACCTAGCGGATGAGTTCGCACGGGCTATCGTCGCTCTGGATAACCCAACAGTCCAGAGGGCGAAGGAGACCCGCGTCTCACGTTCTGAGGAGACTCGCTAGGCAACCGGGGCCGGACCCCTTTCGCCGGCCCCGGTATCCCCACCTCCTTAGCCCCAACCCCGATTCTTTGGGTCGGTGTTCATGGTGCTTACGATTGAGCACACGATGGCCTGGAGGGTGCGAGTGGGCATATCGGCCGGCTTGTTCTCGAAGAGGTAGCCCAGGGCTTCCTGGAGCTCCTCGTTGGTGATGTCTTGGATTCCGATGGTGTTCATGTTGTTTCCTTTCGTTGGTGTGTTACTTGATGACGATGAAGAGGTTCGCGTAAGCGGTGGCGAGTTCTCCGAGTGCGTTGCGGTCGAGGTCAATATCGTTTCCTTCCGCAATCCAGTTAAGGCGGGTACGCATTGCGGTTTCAATCTGTGCGGCTGTCATGTTCTTGGTGTTCATGATGTTTCCTTTCGTTGGTGTGTTATTGGCTAGAGGAGGTCGTCTGCGCCGATGCCGTAGGTGTCCATGAGTTCCGTCATCTTGTTCCAGATGACTTCCTGGTCAGCGCGTGCCGTCTGGTAGCGGGCTTCGATAATTGGCTTCTGCGATGCCTTGACGTTCTTGCTGGCACTGCCAGCCAGACGGTATTCGTTGCCCCAGAAACGCGCTTCGGCTCCCTTGTCGTCATAGCGACGGTCTAGTTCTGTCAGTTCTTTGATTGCTTGTGTCTTGGTCATTGTGTTCCCTTTCGTTGTCATACCTAAAAGATACAGGTATCCCGATACCAACGCAAGTCCATTCTCGAAAACTGAATCCCGGGCGTGTCGGAATCCGCGAAGCTGGGATACACCTCCCCGGTAGAATTGAAACATCGGTACAGCGTCAACGCGGCCGAAAGTCGGTTCAGCGTCAACGCGGCCGCGAACCAACAACCAACCCAAAAAAGGAGACTCATGTCCGAGTTCATCAAAGCTCAGTCTGAAGTCCGCAACAACCTCATCACTCAAGTCCGTGAAATCTTAGACGGAGCCGAGAGCGAGAGCCGCGGATTGCTAGGCGAAGAGCTCACCAAAGTCAACGCTATTGAAGCAGACATCGCAAAGGCAGACGAAGCTCTGTCCGTAGCCAAGCGTGCCGAAGACCGCAAGGTCGAGACCGCTGAAGCCGCACGCGACTTCCGTCCTTCAGAAGCAACCGAGAGCCGCGACGTATTCCGTGCGCTTGCCAATGGCGAGATGCGTTCTCACACCTTCCAGCCTGAGGTCCGTGCGACTCTCGTACCTTCGGCTAACACTGTCCCAGTCGGTTTCATGGACCGCGTCATGGACCTCGCTCGACTCGTCGGGCCCATGCTGTCGACCTCTGAAATCATCCAGCGCTCCTCCGGAGAATCCTTGCGGATTCCTACGATGACAGCGTACCCAACGGCCGCTCAGGTTGCCGCAGGTGCCACCATCGGAGACTCCGAACCCACCTACTCGAGCGTACTTCTCGAGCCCAGGAAGGTCGCTTTCATCACCAAAATCGCGCGGGAGCTAGTAGAAGATGCTGGATTCGACATAGAGGCACATATCGCCCGCGTTGCCGGCAACAGCATCGGATTTAAAATCAACGCTCTGGCGTCGGTTGGTTCCGGTTCGGGTGAGGCCCAGGGTCTCTTTACTGCCGCTGACACGGGTGTCACTGCCGCTTCAGCGACAGCCTTCACCGCTGACGAGCTGATAGAATTAGCTTTCAGTTTGGATGGGGCCGCCAGAAATTTGCCTGGCGTCGGATGGCACATGAACACCACCAACCTCGGTGCGGTTCGTAAGCTGAAGGACACCGCTGGAAACTACCTCTACAACATCGTCGGAGCCGGAGACAACACTCTCCTCGGCTACCCAGTGTTCGAGAACCCGAGCGCCCCAGCCGCGACGACTGGTTTGAAGCCAATCGCCTTCGGCCACCTGCCTTCGTATGTCATCGTCCAGACTGGTCTTGAGACCTCTGTGTCGAGCGACGCTTACTTCGCAGATGACGAGATTGCGTACAAGTTCACCTACCGTTTCGACGGTGCGTTGACCGAGTCGTCTCACGTCAAGGTCTTGGAGATGGCCTAGCCATAGCCTGACCGAAGAAGGCCCTCACGCTGTAATGGTGTGGGGGCCTTCTTGGTTCCTGGGCCCCGGCCGAAGCCGGGACCCTGACGCCCTAGTAGACCAGGTCCGACCAGCGGTACAAGTTGGAGGTGTAGGTGGGCTGATTCCACTTCAGGATGGCGTTGTTGGTGTAGTAGTCGAAGTAGCGGTCCTGGTATTCGACGACCTCGTCTGAGAGCTGAAGGGCATCGTTGAAGCTAAGCGCCAGGACGTCCTCCTTGGTCATGTCTCCGGTCCAGATGTCGACCAGTTTGAAATCGTGGTCGATGACCTTGCCGGTTGCCTGGAACGTGTCGGTGATGTACTTGGAGACGTACTTGCCGATGACGTAGGTGTCCTCTGACTTGATGGCCTCGTTGCCCTCGACCGCAATCTCGAACCCCTCTAAGGTGGTCGCGTTCTCCATGCGGTGCTGGATGATGGCCTTGGCCCAGTTGGTCAGGTCTTCGAGGTTGTTGTTGGCCCGGTACTTCTTGAAGTTTCCTTCGAAGCTGTAGAACTTGTTCATGATGTTTCCTTCCGGTTGGTGTTGCTTGATACTTACAAGATACAGGTATCCCGTTATGAGCGCAAGTCCATTCTGGAAAACTGAATTTCGGGCGTGTCGGAAAAGAGAAGAGCCCCGCCGAAGCGGGGCCTCCCTGTTGTGGTTGTGAACGTTACTTGGTGGGCTCCAAAATTAAGCCCTTGACGCTGTGAGTCTCACAGTAAGTGATGTAAAACTCGGCGGGTCCGGGAACCAGCATGACCTGTGTTTCGCACTCATAGTGGGGTGCCCAACGGTCGAACGCCTCGACGGTGTTTAGCTTGGATGCGGTTAGTTCGATGGTGTTCATGATGTTTCCTTTCGTTGGTGTTGCCTGATAACTAAGAAGCTACCAGTATCCCGTTATGAGCGCAAGTCCATTCCTGGAAAAAAGCTTTACGGCGTGTCGAGGGTAGAATAGGACCGGAGGATTACATGACAATCACTAACGGATACACCACTCTCGCCGAGGTCAAAAGCTACCTCAGAATCCCAGCCTCGGACACAATCGACGACGCGGCCATCGAGTCCGCAATCAACGCGGCCAGCCGTGAGATTGACTCGTTCACCCAGCGTGTCTTCTACGACGTCGGGACGGCCACACGGACCTTCGTCGCGACCGACATCTTCACCACTGACATTGACGACCTTCAGTCCATCACCTCACTCAAGACGGCCTCCGATGGGACCACGTTCAATATCACCTGGAACACTTCCACAGACGCTCAGCTCGAGCCGCTCAACAGTGTCTCCGGAGGAATCACGGGACACCCGTTCACCCGAATCAGAGCCATTGGTGACTACCTCTTCCCGATGTACCTGCCGAGCAACATCAACTACAACCAAGCCTCCGTCGAGGTAGTGGGGGAGTGGGGCTGGGCGGCCGTACCTGACCAGATTGCTTACGCCACAGCGCTCTACGCGATGAGGCTCTGGAAGCGCCAGGAGGCTCCACTCGGCCTGGCCGGATTCGGGGACATCGGGGTCATGAGGGTCTCACGGCTCGACCCGGACATCTCTCAGCTCATCCAAAACTTCAGGAAGATGAGCATCGCATGACCATTCAGGACATGAGGACCGGCATCACCACGAACCTGGGGACCATCTCCGGCCTTCGCACGTCGGTCGACATCCCTGACAATCCGAACCCGCCTCAAGCTGTCGTGGGACTTCAGTCCGTAATCTACGACCAGGCGTTCCAGAATGGTCTCGTCCTTTACAACTTCCAGGTGACGGTCCTCATTGGCCGCGCTTCGGACCGCTGGGCTCAGCGTCTCGCCGACACCTACACGGACGTCGGAGCTGGAGGCATCAAGGGAGCAATCGAATCGGACAGCACCCTCGGAGGGGCCGCCGTGGATTGTCGCGTCTCGGAGATGAGCAATCTCGGTACGGTATCATTGGGGGAGGTACTTTACCTCGCCGCAGACTTTACGGTCCAGGTATATAACACAGCATAATGAGGAGAATAAATTGAGTAAGTTCATCGCTAAGGACTTCGACATCAGCATCGGGGGAACCGACTTCAGCTCCTCCATCGCCGCTCTGACCTTGGACATTTCAGTCGAGGAGCAGGACGTGACAAGTTTTGGGGACTCTAGTCGCAAAAGGCTAGGCGGCCTCAAAGATGGCTCGTGTTCCATCGACTTCCACCAAGACTTCGCCGCGAGCGGGGTCGACGAGACAATCTTCAACGCGCTTGGAACGAGCGTCGCGATTGTCGTGAAGCCTACGAGCGCCGCGGTAGGCGCGACGAATCCCAGCTATAGCTTCAACGCTTTGGTTACCTCGACGCAACCACTGGCTTCGTCGGTGGGAGACCTCGCAACGATGAGTCTGTCGTGGCCCATTGACGGGGACGTTACACGCGCAACGTCCTAGTCTGTGAGTAGAATGATTCTATGAATCTAAATCTACTCCTCACATACTCAGACGGCACGGAACGAAGCATCACCGCGAAGGCGGCTGACTTCGTAGCGTTCGAAGCACACTTCGACATCAGTATCGCTCGACTCCAAGAGAGCATGAAGTTGACTCACCTCTTCTTCTTGGCTTGGAACATTGAGCGACGTACTGAGGCGATTGCTAAGGACATGACATTCGACAAGTGGATTGACACTGTCGAGATGGTCCAGGCGGCTGAAGAAAAAAAATAGAGCCCTTCGGGGAATCTAGTTCTCATTGGCTCATCGCGACTATCGCGGTGGAGACTGGGATTGCCCCGTCGGAGCTCATGAATCTTGAGCCTCGTATGCTGTGGTCCATCACCCGCTACATGGAGTTCAAGAATCAAGCTCAAGCCAATGGCTCTAACAAGAGCGGGCGGGGTCGACGACGGTAGAATAGTCACGAGGAGATTCGCCGTGGCCATACCCCAACCGTCTTTTAACTTTGAGGACGTCAAGACGCTGTCTGTGACGTTGAAACAAGTTGACCCCTCTCTTCGTCGTACTCTCTACAAGGAGCTCCGCCAGAACGCGGCTCCGTTCCTCACGGAGATGAACATGACGATGGACCGTGCCATCTTGAGGGTGCCTTCTGGGATGCTCCGGCATGACGGCCGTACACGGTTCAACCGTCCGGTCGCGAAGGTGGGGACGGCTCTCGGTGGCCGGAAGAGCACCATCTTCTTGGTTCGTGTTTCGTCTCCTGGTAGCGAAACGTCGGAGGCGGGTTTCATGATTGCTGAGCTTGCCGGTACGAAGGACAGGTACAACAAGCCGACGAAGGCTGGAGTCCCTAACCTGAGGGGCCCTCAGCTCATCCGTGTCCTTGACGACCGGCTTCCGTTGGTCGGGACTGGCAAGGGTGGCCGTATTGCCTTCCGCGCGTTCCTCCGTGTCCAACCGAAGCTCCGTGCGACAACAGACACAATCATTCAACGATGGATTCTTGATACAAACAGGGACCTCAAGAAGGGTCGGGTGCCACGCTAATGGCTCGTCAAAAGATTACTATTCCGGTCACGTTCAAGTCGGACGCGACTGGCCTGAAGAACGCTGAGAAGGCGCTCGGTAAGTTTGGGGTTGCGGCGGCCGCTACTGCCGCGACTGCCGCGGTTGCCGTGGGCGCTATCGTCGCGGTGTCGGTCAAGGAGTTCGCGAAGTTTGATGCGGCTCTGAATAAGTCCATCGCCATCATGGGCAACGTGTCCGATGTCATGAAGGGGGAGATGTCTGACGCGGCCCGTGATGTCGCGAAGGCTACGACATTCTCCGCTGAGCAAGCCGCCGAGTCATTCTTCTTCCTGGCCAGCGCCGGCCTCGACGCGGCTTCTTCCGTGGCGGCTATGCCTACCGTGGCGAAGTTCGCCCAGGCTGGGATGTTCGACATGGCTTTGGCCACGGACCTCCTCACAGACGCTCAGAGCGCCCTGGGGCTGACTATTCGTGACGACGCGGTCAAGAACATGGAGAACATGATTCGCGTCTCAGACGTCCTCGTGAAGGCCAATACTTTGGCTAACGCGACGGTTCAACAATTCTCCGAGGCTCTGACCAATAAGGCTGGGGCCGCGCTGAAGATTGTCGGGAAGGATATTGAGGAAGGTGTCGCTGTCCTGGCGGCCTTCGCGGACCAGGGTATCAAGGGCGCTGACGCTGGTACGAAGTTCGGAATCGTCATGCGTGACCTTCAGACGAAGGCTTTGAAGAACACAGAAGAGTTCCGTGCGTTCAACGTCGCTGTGTTTGATTCTCAGGGCGAGATGAACAACCTCGGTGACATCATCGGCGACCTTGAGGGAGCTTTGGATGGGATGTCCGACGCTCAAGCGAAGGCCACTCTCCTCACGCTTGGCTTCTCTGACAAGTCTGTGGCGGCAATCCAGGCGGTCATCGGTTCGTCCGAGGCAATCAAGCAATATGAGTCCGACCTCCGTGACTCGGCCGGGACCACTCAGGAGGTTTCCGAGAAGCAACTCGACACTCTCATCGCTCAGTTCGGGCTTCTGAAGTCCGCTGTCGCCGATGTCTCTTTGGAGATTGGTGAAGGCTTCGAGCCCGCGCTCAAGACTATGGCCACCGAGCTCCGTACCTTGGTCGAATCTCAGGGGCCAGAGTTCGTCGACTTGTTCAAGGATGTGGACGATTCTTTGAAGCCTCTCATTGAGAGCACACCGGCGCTCATCGAGTCCTTGCTTCTACCGTTGACCAAGTTCCTGGTCGACTTTTTCCTCATCATCATGGACATCGTGAACATGGCGCTCCCTCCACTGATTGCGCTATTGGATGCCTTCGCTCCCGTGCTCACCGACCTTCTTCCGGCGCTTCAGGACCTTCTGGAGCCTCTACTCGAACCTATGACCGAGGTGCTCATGGTCTTGGCCGATGCTTTGGTCCCTCTCGTCGACACTCTGGTCCCCTCCTTGGTCAACATCATGGAGGTTCTCGGCGGGCCTCTGGTAGATGTTCTCATCATTCTTCTGAAGTTGGTGGAGATTGCCATCCCGCCGCTCATCTTCCTCCTGGAGCTCCTCATCCCCGTCGTCGAGTTCGTCGCCATCTTGATTGGCCTCGTCCTTCAGCGCGCGCTAATCATGTTTGGCGATGAGCTTGGAAACGCCGCTGACCGTCTCAGTCGCTTCGCTGACGGATTCCGGACGACTTGGTATGGAATCCAACTCTTCCTCACGGACACCATAAACGCGATGCTCGGCAACATTGAATCCTTCATCAACAAGGTCGTCCGGAAGTTCAATGAGGTGAACGCTGACCTGAACATTCCTCTCCGAATCTCGGAAGTTAGCTTGACGAGATTGGCCGCTCCTCAGATTCCACAGCTCCGCGGCGAAACAATGAAGTTCCCTGACGTCGACACCTCTGGAATCACTGACCAGGTGTCCAGACGATTCAATCCCATCCCGGCTATCGGTTATGGCCAAAGTCCGATGATGAGCATTGGGGATATGAGCATAATCGACCGCCTCAATGCGCCAGGTGGGTTCATTCCTTCGCCGCAACAATCCAACGTCGTCTATAACGTGAACGTCGATGGTGGTGGGATGAATGGTATTCGAACCGGAGAGCAGATTGTTCGAGAGCTCAAGAATTATGAACGCCTGAATGGTTCGATTGGTTTGAGGTAATCATGACGACGACGATTGAGCTCGGAGCTGTCGAAGGTTTCATTCTTGACGACCCGATAGCGGGCGTCTTGGACAATGTCGACTACACCCTCGGCGGGGTTCGGTTCGTGGACATCGCTGACTCAATGGTAAGCGCTTCTGTTGCTCGCGGTAAGAATCGAGACCTTGACCGATATGCGT
>TARA_B110000483_G_C18206694_1_pt1 | contig 13193 bp, 14 predicted proteins | sample TARA_B110000483 | Tara Oceans TARA_B110000483 (sample SAMEA4398176) | marine metagenome | biome: Polar Biome; feature: [SRF] surface water layer (ENVO:00010504); material: water (ENVO:00002006), including particulate matter (ENVO:01000060) such as... | depth 5 m
CTTGCCCTGATGGGGTTCCGGCGACTGACCGGGTTCGGATATGCGTAATAGGCTCATAGATCGAGCAGCTGTTCTTCGCGCTCATTTACGTCGCGCATCAGTTTCTCTGCAAACATCATGCGGTCAATGGCGGCAGAGGATAGAGACCAGTCGGCTTTATCATAAGCAAGACTAAATTCTTCTGAATACTGTTCGAGCTGGGCAAGCGCCAATGAGCGGAACTTATCTAAGCTTTCTTCAAGATGAGGACTGTCTAGTTCCAGGTCACTAAGCTCTTCCCTTATCTCAAGCTGCTGCATTAGATAGATAGGGTCACTCTGGGTTTGGCGATCAGCCTCGTATTCAAAACCTGAGAGCTCTAGCAGGTAGATAGCTCGCTTTACCGGGTCCCTTAGACTGCCGTAGGCGTCATTTAGCTTGGTATTAAGCACTATCGCCTGACTTTGATTTGCATCAGGCAGACCGGCACTTTTGTCAGGGTGAAGCTGCTTTTGTAGATCTAGGTACTTCGCTCGAAGCGCGCGTAGATCAACAGAAAAATTGCGCGGAATCGAAAACCACTCGAAGTGAGTTTGTTTGGACGAAGACAATATTTATTCCTTAGTCAGTGCGCAAATCAGAGCGAGAGGCAGATGGAAAAATTACTGCTCTCGAGCCATCGATACTAAACGTTAAAGCTTTCGCCGCAGCCGCACTCACCAGTAACATTGGGGTTTCTAAACTTAAGGCCTTCATTTAGCCCTTCGCGTTCAAAATCCAGTTCGGTGCCACTGAGAAATACCAGGCTTTTAGGGTCAATAAATACCTTTACACCCTGATGCTCAAAAACTTTATCCATAGGATCGGTTTCGTCGACAAATTCCAATACATAGGAAAAACCACTGCATCCTGATGTTCGAACACCCAGACGTATGCCCTCACCTTTGCCGCGACTGCTCAGCTGTTTGCCAACATGATTGGCAGCAGCGTCTGTAATGGAGATTTCCACCCTTTATTCAGCCCCTGCAACGCGGTCGCGTTTGGCGCGTAGGTCACGAACTGCGGCTTTAATCGCGTCTTCGGCCAATACCGAGCAGTGGATCTTCACCGGCGGCAGAGTAAGCTCTGCAGCGATTTCAGTGTTTTTAATGGATGCCGCATCATCCAGCGAACGCCCTTTAACCCATTCGGTTAAAAGCGAGCTGGAAGCAATAGCGGACCCACAGCCGTAGGTTTTGAATTTAGCATCTTGAATAACGCCATCGTCGTCTACCTGAATCTGTAGACGCATAACATCGCCACAGGCGGGAGCGCCAACCATACCGGTACCTACATTGTCCGAACTGTCGTCTAATTTGCCGACATTGCGGGGGTTTTCATAATGATCAATTACTTTTTCTGTATAAGCCATTATCTATTCTCCTGAGGCTATTAAGCCTAGTCTAGTGCGCCGCCCACTCAACAGTGGACAGGTCAATACCATCTTTAAACATATCCCAAAGAGGAGACATTTCTCGTAGACGTTCCACTGCGTTCTGAACTCGATCAATTACATAATCGATCTCTTCTTTAGTAGTAAAACGGCCGACACTAAAACGAATGGAGCTGTGCGCCAGTTCGTCGTTCAAACCTAAAGCCCGCAATACGTATGAGGGCTCCAAACTAGCGGAGGTACAGGCTGAGCCCGAGGATACCGCCATATCTTTAAGTGCCATCAACAATGACTCGCCTTCAACATAGGCAAAGCTGATATTTAAAATGCCCGGATAGTTTTGCGTTTCATGACCATTGATTTTGGTTTCTTCCATAGTCGCGAATCCATCTAACAGGCGCTTACGCAAGGCAGCTACGTGTTGGAGGTCTGCGCTCATCTCTTCTTTAGCAATTCGGAAGGCTTCGCCCATGCCAACAATCTGATGCGTTGGCAACGTGCCGGAACGCATACCGCGCTCATGACCGCCACCGTGTATTTGCGCTTCAAGCCGTATTCTAGGCTTGCGGCGAACATAGAGCGCGCCCATACCTTTAGGTCCATATATTTTGTGCGCAGAAAAGGACATCAGGTCGATATTCATGGCCTCGACATCTATTGATACTTTACCTGCGCTTTGCGCCGCATCCACATGGAATATAACACCTTTATTCTTGCAAACTTTAGCAATAGCGGCGATATCATTGATAGCACCAAGCTCGTTATGCACATGCATAATTGATACCACAGTAGTGTCTTCGCGGATGGCTTCAGTAACGCTTTCTGGCGAAATAATGCCGTATTCATCCGGGTCTATATAGGTAACTTCAAAACCTTCACGCTCGAGCTGACGGCAAGTATCAAGCACTGCTTTATGCTCAATCTTTGAGGTGATTACGTGCTTGCCTTTCTTCTTATTGAATTGAGCCGCACCCTTAATAGCTAGGTTATTGCCTTCGGTTGCGCCAGAGGTCCAAACGATTTCTCGCGGGTCGGCGTTAATAAGGGCAGCAATATTACTGCGGGCAGTTTCTACCGCTTCTTCTGCTTCCCAGCCAAACTGGTGGGAGCGAGAGGCTGGATTACCAAACTTACCGCTTGTGGTAAGGCATTCAACCATAGCGTCCGCCACACGCTCGTCCACCGGTGTAGTTGATGCGTAATCCAAGTAAATAGGTGTTTTCATATATTTCTGCTTTCCGAATTATTACTGATTTATTGCCTGAACTTGTAAAAGGTCAGCAACAGAATTGTCCTGGCGATAACAGGGAGAGGCGATATCTCGTCGCGCGGCCAGGCTGGCTAAGCTAATATCCCTTAAGAACGTACGTATATGGTCATTTAAATCTTCCCAGAGGTTGTGAGTGAGGCATGTCTCGCCGTGCTGACAATTCGCTAGGCCACCGCAGTTAGTAGCATCGACCGACTCATTTACTGCGGAGATAATCTCAGCAATTGAAATACTATCGGGAAGGCGCGCCAAGCTATAACCGCCACCGGGCCCACGTGCACTCTGCACTAGTGTATTTTGCCTGAGTTTAGAAAATAGCTGCTCTAAATATGAAAGTGATATTCCCTGCCGTTCGGAAATATCAGACAAGCTAACCGGAGCACCTTTGCTATGCATAGCGAGATCCAACATTGCCGTCACCGCATAGCGACCCTTTGTAGTCAGCCTCATAGCAAATTATTCGAGCCTTAATCCGGGGGGTGATTATCTTAAACCCGACTATTTTAGTCAAGTATTATTCCGAGCTCAAAATGTAGTTAAATATCTATTTGGTGTCATGGTCCACTGAAGATAGCAAGCCTCTAAGTATAGCTACTTCAGACTGGTCTGGTCGAATACGGCCAAACATACGCCGCATACGGGTCATGGTTTGACGTGGCGTTTTGGGATCAAGAAAACCGGTGTCTTGCATAGTTTTCTCCAAATGCATTAGAAAGTTCTCTAGATCTTCCGCTTTTGCAGGAGGGGCGTCCCACTCCTGCTCAACGTTCTTCAGCTCTCCCGAAGACTCTAGCATCGCCATGCGAACTTCATAGGCCAACACCTGAACTGCAGCGCATAGGTTGAGTGAGGAATAATCGGGATTAGTCGGTATATGCACATGCAGATGGCAGCGCTGTAACTCGTCATTGGTTAAGCCTGCGTCTTCACGACCAAATACCAAGGCTACTTGGTGCTTAGAGTTACCTGATGCCTCTTGAGCGACCTTTTCACCGCATAGCCGAGGATTCACCAATGGCCAAGGAATACGTCGTTCTCGAGCGCTAGTACCTATAACCAGCTGACAGTCCGCAATAGCTTCGGCAAATGTATCCACCACCTTAGTATTCTGTAGAACATCCTTTGCTCCCGCTGCACGCCAGCGAGCGCGGTCTGAGGGGAATATCTCTGGCTGCACCAGCACCAAATCAGCAAAGCCCATATTTTTTATGGCCCGAGCCGCGCCGCCGATATTTCCCGGCTGGGAAGTATTTACCAGTACAAAGCGGACGCGTTGGAAGTTTTCTATCATTGTTAATCGCTGCGCTAAGAATTAGGCGCGCAAGTATACCGGCTCATATGGCTCTAACAAGTTGGGATCTAATCGCTTCGCTACAAACAAGGCCCCGTGTGAGCTTGCTGAGCGAAGAGGTATTTATTGGGGTTGAGCGCACAAGAACGAGCGCGAAAGTGGCTCCCGAGCAGGATGCGAGAGAGCACGACCCGAATAAATGACTCGGAGCGAGGGCAGTCGCAGACCAAGCGGCCCGGGGTGCGCTTTCTTTTTGTTCTTTTCTTTGGGCACGCAAAGAAAACCCCCCGTGGGAGCGGAAATATTTAACTTATAAATATGCTTTTATAAGAAACCAATATTGTTAGTATCTCCACTCTAAATTTTAGAGTTTCCCAAATTGCATATCCTAGTCTGCGGCGGAGCCGGTTACATCGGCTCACATATGTCGAAACTACTGGCCACCTCAGGTTTCGAATTGACTGTGCTGGACAACCTAAGCACCGGGCATTTGCAGGCAGTTAAGTGGGGCGACTTTATCGAAGCCGACGTTCGAGATGCAAATGCACTGGATCGCGCGTTTACCAGAAAACCGGTAGATGCGGTTATGCACTTTAGCGCCAAATCTTTAGTGGGCGAGAGCGTTAACCATCCCGAGCTATATTTCGATAATAACGTAGTGGGATCAAGACAATTGTTGGACGCTATGCGTCGCCATTCCGTCGAGAGATTTATATTTTCTTCCACCGCTGCTGTATACGGCACCCCCGAAACCAAGGTAATAGCCGAAGATCACCCTACCCGACCAATTAATCCCTATGGCGAAACCAAGCTCGCCGTAGAAAATATGCTGCAGCAATATGCAGCATTTGGCATTCGCTCTATCGCCCTTAGGTACTTTAATGCCGCTGGTGCTGACTCCACTGGCGATATTGGTGAAGCCCACAATCCGGAAACCCACCTGATTCCGAATGTACTGAAATCAGCTCTTTCAGAGGGTAGTAATAGACTAAAAATATTTGGCACAGACTACCCCACTCACGATGGCACCTGCGTGCGCGACTATATTCACGTTTCTGACCTGGCGCAGGCTCATTTTCTTGCCTTGCAGCATTTAGATCTAACTGAAGGATTCAATGCATTCAACCTAGGCAACGGTGCCGGTTTTTCTGTGCAAGAAGTTTTAGCTAGCTGCGAGCAAGTTATTGGAAAATCAATCGCGCACGATATTGAAGGCCGGCGTGAAGGTGACCCGGCAATATTGGTTGCCGATAGCCACAAAGCAAAATCCACACTAAATTGGCAACCTCAATATCCAGAAATAAATACCATCATCGAGAGCGCCTGGAATTGGCATAAGAACCAGGCATACTAGATATTCTTGGCTAACAATTGTTGTCGCTTCTGGTACGATAGCGCCCCCAAAAATCTCCGTCGGAAACATCCCATGAAACCAATGCTTAGGGTCGCCTCTGCAGCAGCACGAAAAGCCAGCGATATCGTTACACGCGCGTTTCGGGATATTGATTTGATCAAGGTGGAAAAGAAAGCCCCCACTGATTTTGTAACCGCAGTAGATAGAGCCGTGGAAAGTATTCTAATTGCGGAGATTAAGGAACGCTTTCCAGACCACAAGTTTATCGGCGAAGAATCCGGTGTAAGTGGAAACCCAAATTCTGTTGTTGAATGGATTATCGATCCCATAGATGGCACTACCAACTTTGTTCGTGGCATTCCCCAATTTGCTATCTCGATAGGGTGTAGGATCAATGGCCGTATTGAACACGGCTTAATTCTCGACCCTGTAAGGGACGATGAATTTAGTGCTTCTCGCGGCGATGGAGCGCGTCTTAACGGAAAAAGGATTCGAGTTAGTGATACCAGATCCTTGGAAGGCGCATTACTAGCAACCGGCATACCCTTTAGCGGCGTGAACAAGGAACATATCCCCGCTTACTTACAGTGCACAGAAGAGCTTTTGGGTGGTAATACTGCTGGCATACGAAGGATGGGCGCCGCATCTTTGGACCTGGCCTATGTCGCCGCCGGTCGCTTTGATGGCTTTTATGAAATGAATCTGAATATTTGGGATATAGCTGCCGGTGTTCTTATAGTTCGCGAAGCTGGTGGCCTGGTCACGGATCTCGCCGGTGGAGATAAATATCTAAAAAACGGCAATATCCTTTGTGGAAATCCCAAAGTGTTTAAAGAAATGCTGCCGACAGTGCGCAGAAATCTAGGGCATTTAGATTCCTAATACTGCATATAGCTTCTTACTAGCTCACAAAAAAACCGGCTAACGCCGGTTTTTTTAGTCTCATATCCCTAGCAATCTTAACTATATGGTGTTTCTTCAAATTCGCTTTCGCTCTCGCCACGCTCAGGAGGCATTAAATCTGAGGTTCGCACATTCATGGCCAAAACCACATTTGATGCAACGTAGATAGAGGAATAGGTACCAATAATAATGCCGATAATAAGCGCCAGGGCAAACTTATTGATCATCTCGCCGCCATAAAAGTACAGCACTATCAATACGAGCAATGTCGTCAAGGACGTAACCAAGGTGCGGCCAAGTGTCTGAGTTAACGAGATATTGATTGCTTCAAAAGTTGTTACGGATCGCATGCCTCGGAAGTTCTCCCGAATACGGTCAAAGACCACAATGGTATCGTTTAGTGAGTAGCCGATAACTGCCAACAGAGCGGCCAATACGGTTAGATCAAAATCCCAACCAAACACTGAGAATATTCCAAGAGTAATAATGATGTCGTGGAACAAGGCCACTACAGCGCCGACGGAAAATTTATACTGAAATCGCAGGGCGACATAAAGCATTACTACAAGTAATGCTGCCAATAGGCCTAGGCCACCGTCTTCCCGCAATTCTTCACCAACTTGAGGACCCACAGCTTCCACGCGAAGCACTTCAGCATCACTACCTAGGGAATTATTTAGCGCATTTACAAGGGTATCGGCACAAAGCCGTCCCTGCTCTGCAGCCTGCAGTGCTATTTCAGGGTCGGATTCACAGCTACTAACCATTTGTGTGGCAGTACGAACAAGAATATCGGTATCAGCACCAAAGAAGACCACAACAGCGTCTTCTACTCCTAGGCTTGCCAGTTCGGTTCGCACAGACTCAATAGACGGCGCCGAGGCAAACTCCAATTCGATGAGCGTGCCGCCGGAAAAGTCCAATCCCAGGTTTAGACCTTTAGTGCTTAAAGAACCGATGGAAATGATAACCAGTGCTATGGAAGCAATAGTAGCTATTTTGCGGCTGCCCATAAAATTAATTACTTTTTTAGTCTCGCTCATGTCAGATCCACAGAGTCTTAAGGTCTTTGCGACGACCCAATGTCAAATTAACTAATGCTCTACTGCCTAGGATGGCGGTAAACATGGAAGTAAGAATGCCCACTGCAAGTGTTACAGCAAATCCCTGAATCGGCCCAGAGCCAATCAGGTAAAGAATCATCGCCACAATAAGCGTCGTTAGGTTGGCATCAACGATAGTTGATAGGGCTAAGTCATAGCCGGATTTTATAGCTGACTGGGGAGGCGAACCATTTTTAAGTTCTTCCCGTATACGCGAAAAGATAAGCACATTTGCATCCACTGCCATTCCCAGAGTTAAAACAATTCCGGCAATACCAGGCAAGGTCAAGGTCGCTCCGATAATAGACATTACTGCGGTTAGTAAAACCAGATTGGCAGTGAGAGCTATAGTCGCGATAACGCCAAACCATCGGTAGTAAAACAGCATAAAGAGAATTACCAATCCCAGGCCTATTTGAATAGAGGTTATACCTGCCGCTACATTTTCTGCCCCCAGCGATGGGCCAACGGTGCGCTCTTCAACAAAGGTCATAGGCGCTGCAAGCGCTCCAGCGCGCAGTAGTAAAGCTAGTTCGGAAGCTTCTGCTTGGGAACCTGCGCCAGTTATACGGAAAGTCACTCCCAAGGCGCTCTGAATGGTGGCAAGGCTTATTACCTTCTCATCAGAATAGTTTTCCAGCACTGTTTGAACTTCACCATTCTCATCAATCTCGTCGACTGACCGAGATTTAAACTCTATAAAGAGGACGCCCATACGTCTCCCAACTGCATCCCTAGTGGCCCGATGCATCAAGTTCCCGCCGTCAGAACTTAGGGTGATACTTACCTGAGGCCGGCCATTTTCATCAAAGCCCGTGCTGGCATCCGTAACTAATTCTCCTGTGAGGATCGGATCGCGATCCAATCGAGCCGATCCAAGCCCCACTGTGGTATCACTAAATTCAAAGTCTTCATAAAAAGCAGAACTAGTAGCGCTGTGTTCTAGACGGAATTCCAAATTCGCGGTTTTACCGATAATTCGTTTTGCCTCGGCGGTATCCTGAATACCCGGTAGTTCCACCACAATTCGGTTGCTGCCTTGGCGCTGAACTAGTGGTTCAGCAACACCTAATTCGTTTACGCGGTTTTTTAGAGAAGTCAGATTTTGATTAAGTGCGCGCTCTTCAATATCCCGAATAGATACCTCGGTATAAGCCAGTTCCAAAATAAATAGCCCGCCGTCTTCAGATGTATCTACTAATAAATCCGGATTTTGCTCAGTTATTAGCGCGCGCGCAGCGGTGCGATCTTCTGTGGATCGAAAGCCAATCGCGATTTGATTGTCTTCGCTAATTTCTGGTGTTCTATAACGAATACCAGCTTCGAGCAGTTCGGTACGTATTTGGGCGCTCAAACCTTCAGCTCTAGCGGCCACTGCGGCATCGATATCTACTTCCATTAGGAAGTGCACGCCACCGGAAAGGTCTAGACCCAGCTTCATGGGTTGGGCACCGATATTTCTAAGCCAGTCGGGCGTAGTAGGCGCCAAATTCAGCGCCACTACATAGCCATCACCGAGAGCATCTTTAATTAACTGATTGGCTGGCAATTGATAATCGCGATCAGACAATCGAATTAGCGCACTTACACCCTCTTCAGATATTTCAGATCCAATTACGGTAATACCTTCAGATTTAAGACTAGCGGTGGCGGTATCAAGCAAACGCTGGCTGATTTGTGCTCCACTGGTTGCGCTAGATATTTGCACGGCAGGATCTGGCGGATAAATATTAGGCATCGCGTAAATTACGGCGCCTGTTATCACGGCCAATATCAGTATGTATTTCCAGAAGGGATATTTATTCAAGTGTGTAAGCTCTTGTATTTAATAAAGATTTATGAAGATTCATGGGAGTCTTAATGAAGTTATGTACACAGTTATGTACACATTAATGAATGTCATCTGCCCTCCGGGCAGTGCGCGCGAAGTAAGTATATAGGAAGCGTCTCCGCTTCGAAATAAACCTCAGGTTCCTATTTTTCAACTTGCTACTGTCGGTTTCCGACAGAGGAGATGTACATGCAGCCCAAACTAGATTCCCCCGAAGCAGACCTGCATGATGTTGACGCTGGTGCCCCTGGCGCCAAGCTAAAAGCACTTTCCCCGTCAAAATATTTGGGACCAGAAAATGGTATTTCAAGCCTCTGGGGCCGAGCCTGAGTCTGCCGCTTCATAGATTTGATAAAAACGCTGCGCCCATCCATCAAAATCTTTTTCTTCAATAGCCGCACGAATCTGCTGCATCAGCTTTTGATAGAAATGCGTATTGTGAATAGTATTCAGCTGCGCACCAAGCATCTCTTTAGTTTTTTCCAGATGATGCAAATAAGCCCGCGAGAAATTTTGGCAGGTATAGCAATCGCATTGTGCATCAAGCGGAGCTGTATCTTCCCTGTGAGCGGCATTGCGGATTTTGACCACTCCAGCGGAGGTAAATAGATGTCCGTTGCGGGCATTTCTGGTTGGCATTACACAGTCGAACATATCTATGCCACGCCGCACTGCCTCAATAATATCTCCCGGCTTACCTACGCCCATCAAATATCGCGGGCGATCCTCGGGCAGCTTGTCGGCCACTGCTTCTAGCACCTTAATCATCTCTTCTTTTGGCTCGCCAACGGATAAGCCACCAATGGCATAGCCATCAAACCCTATGGCCGTTAGCGCATCCAGTGATTCCTGACGCAGGTCTTCATACATACCGCCCTGCAATATTCCAAACAAAGCACCCTTGCCGTCGTAGGAGTCTTTACAGCGCTGAGCCCAGCGCATCGAGAGCTCCATAGAGTATCTCGCCTCTTCCGGAGTCGCTGGATAGGGCGTGCACTCATCAAAGCACATCACAATATCCGCACCCAGATCCCGCTGAACCTGCATGGACCTTTCCGGATCCAGAAATACTTTACTACCGTCTATGGGTGAACGAAAGCTAACACCCTCTTCCGAGATTTTGCGCAATTTGCCAAGGCTAAATACCTGAAAACCACCGGAATCGGTCAGTATAGGTTTAGGCCACTGCATAAATTCGTGAAGGCCGCCGTGCTTGTGAATAATAGCTTCGCCCGGGCGTAACATAAGATGAAAAGTATTACCTAGGACGATTTCGGCACCTGTGGCTTCAACATCTCGCGGCAGCATGCCCTTTACGGTCCCATAAGTACCTACGGGCATAAAAGCTGGTGTTTGCACCTCACCACGATCGAAGTTAATAGTTCCTCTACGTGGTACTCCGTCGCGAGATAGCAAATTAAAAACCATTGATTTGCTCATATTTTTATTCTTCCGCTTCCGGCGCGCGTGTCAAAAACATAGCATCACCATAACTAAAAAAACGGTAACTCTGCTTCACGGCATTTTCATAGGCCATCATTATTTTTTCATGGCCACTAAAGGCTGAAACCAGCATCATCAGTGTAGATTCCGGCAGGTGAAAATTGGTGATCATGGCGTCTACCACTTCAAACTTATATCCGGGATAGATAAATATATCGGTCTCCCCAGTATAGGCTTTCAACTCACCATCTTGCACAGCACTTTCCAAACTACGAACCGCTGTGGTTCCAACGGCAATTACTCGCCCCCCATTTGTCTTGGTCTTACGGACTTTCTTGGCGAGACTTTCGTCTAGGGCCATCCATTCGGAATGCATTTGATGCTGCAAAGGGTCATCAACCCGCACCGGCTGAAATGTCCCGGCACCCACATGGAGTGTTAGCTCTGCGAGCTGTATACCTTTGCTGGCAAGCTCGTCCAATATATCCTGATCGAAGTGCAATCCAGCCGTTGGTGCGGCAACGGCACCTGATTCTTTTGAATAGACCGTTTGGTATCTTTCTTGGTCGCTAAGCTCATCTTCACGGGTTATATAGGGAGGCAGAGGTATGTGCCCTACCTCATCCATGATTTCGATCCAATTCTTATCGGATTCCAAAATAAATAGCTCGCTTTCACGACCAATTACACTCACTGAATGCTCTCCATCAAGAATTAGCTCTGTGCCTATTTTGGGAGACTTACTCGAGCGCAGGTAAGCTTGTACTCGATAAGAGTCAATAATGCGTTCGATTAGAATTTCTATACGACCGCCGCTGTCTTTGCGCCCGAATATACGCGCCGGAATAACCCTCGTATTGTTAAACACTAGCAGGTCGCCTGGTTCCAATAAATCGAGAATATGTGGGAATTTTTCATGATAAATACCGCGACTGCTATCTATAACCATAAGCCGGCTGTCGCGACGACGCTCAGGCGGGTGCATAGCAATTAGCTTTTCGGGCAGATCGAAATGGAAATCCGAAGTTTTCATACTGTTTATATATCGATAGCCAATCGATCGCCGAGCGCTCGAGAGCAGCAAGGAGTAAATAGTCGTTTTTTCTCTCGCTCGGATTTACTTAGAACGCAATCACGGTGATCTACTTCGCCTTCTGTGAAGGCAGTGATACAGCTGCCACATACTCCCTCAACACAGGAAATCGGGATATCAATGCCGCTCTCATCTAATACTTCAACAATGCTTTTGTCAGATGGCACCTGAAGAGTGACATCAGATTTCTGGCAATAGAGCTCGAAAGGCTTGTCGCCAGAAGGCTCTGCCGCTGGAAGGGGATAAAAGTGTTCCAAATGGATATTGTCTTTGGGTAAATACTTACTTGCCGTCTGTGTTACATAATCCATAAAACCATTCGCGCCACAGGTATATAGCTGGGTGCCATCTGGTAAGTCCGTAAGAAGATCGTCTAACTTAAAGTCTTCTCGACCACCTTCGTCGCTAAAGAAAAATTCAACCGAATCCGCAAACTCACTTGTTAACAATTCCGTATATGCCGCCCAAGACCGGCTTCTAGCTCGATAATAAAGCTTGAAGGGTTTATTGAGCTCTTTCAGACGATGGGCCATAGCCAGAAGTGGCGTTAGCCCTATTCCACCGGCAATCAATACAGTAAACCCGGCTTCTTCAATTAAAGGAAAATGATTTCGAGGCTCGCTAATTAGTAGCTTATCGCCCTCATTAATCTCATTTTCGACAGCCTTAGAACCGCCGGTCCCGTCTTCTTCTACTAATACCGCAACAAGGTATCTGTTGGTCTCAGAAGGATTATTAGCAAGGGAATATTGGCGTAGCATGCCTTTTTTGATATGCAGGCCTATGTGAGCCCCGGCCGTGCGAGAAGCCATGTCTTGGCCATCAGGGTCGCGCAGTTCGAGTTCGATAACCTTGTCGGCAATAGATTGCTTACGCGCAATGACAGCCCAACGAGTATTCTCTGGCTGACTCTGCTCCTGTTTCCCAAATACTTTTTTAAACAATTGACCTGCCCCTGAATTTGGCCGCCACTATACGCAAATTCTCCTATTCTTATAATTGTTACACTCAATAACTAATGTAAAAACAGTACAGACAGAAAATGAGTCAGGATTTTTGCAACCACCTTTGTGAAATATTTGAACCCTTTACACCAGTTACTGGCAAACGAATGTTTGGAGGTCATGGCCTTTTTGTGGGCGGACTTATATTTGGCCTAGTAGCAGATAATTGCTTATATCTAAAAACAGACAGTCAAACTAAAGATATCTTTCTGGACGAAGGGCTGGAAGCATTTATATATATGAGAAGGGAAAACTCGTTCATCTAAGCTTTCACCAAGCTCCAGAAGAGATATATGAGGACGGAGATCAAGCTAGCATTTGGCTCAATAGAGCATACTCTGCAGCTATTCGATCTAAAAAAGCCAAATCAGGCCTAAAGTCGGCGAATTAAGGGCTGACAGCTAATTATTCGCTGCTATAATCGCGCGCTGATTGCTTCCTATGCCAGTGTGATGGAATTGGTAGACATAGGGGATTCAAAATCCCCCGC
>TARA_B110000483_G_scaffold144114_1_pt1 | contig 13169 bp, 7 predicted proteins | sample TARA_B110000483 | Tara Oceans TARA_B110000483 (sample SAMEA4398176) | marine metagenome | biome: Polar Biome; feature: [SRF] surface water layer (ENVO:00010504); material: water (ENVO:00002006), including particulate matter (ENVO:01000060) such as... | depth 5 m
GGTTTTATTGACCTTCATGTACATTTAGAACCCATTTTTGAGCTTTCAGATTGTGAGAGCCATATTCGTCAAGGGGTAACCACGAGCTTGGGAGGACCAGATGGGAGAGGACCTTTACCTTTCGGAGATTATTTAGACAGCTTGGCTCAATTGGGCGTAGGTATGAATGTTGGCTTCTTGGCAGGACATAATAGTATTCGTTCTAAAGTAATGAATTTAGATAACCGAGCACCAACAAATCAAGAGCTAAAGGCGATGAAAGTATTGGTTGCTGAGGCCATGGAGGAGGGAGCTTTTGGTATTTCAACAGGATTAAAATATTTACCAGGTAATTTTTCTAAAGTAGACGAAGTCATAGATTTGTCTAAAGAGGTCGCTAAGCGAGGAGGGATTTATACCTCCCACCTCCGTGATGAGGGCTTGACCTTATTTGCTTCAGTTGCTGAAGCCTTGGAGATTGCAGAAAAAGCAGATATTCCTGTGGTGTTAACCCATCATAAGGTCATAGGAAAGCCCATGTGGGGGAAAAGTGATCAAACACTTTCGATGGTGGACAAAGCCCGTGTTAGAGGGTTAAATGTGGTAATGGACCAGTACCCTTATAACGCGAGTTACACCGGAATTTCTGTACTTATTCCAAGTTGGGCTCGTGCTGGAGGAAATAAAACCTTTATCCAGCGACTTGAAAATAAAAATCTGCGAGATAGTATAAAAAAGGGAATTATTTATAACATTCTAAATGATAGAGGGGGTGATGATTTAAACCGTGTTCAATTTGCAAAAGTTAAGTGGATGCCTGAATTGGAAGGAAAAACCTTAAAATATTGGTGTGAACTCAAAGGTTTAGCACCTACTTTAGAAAATGGAGCCGAACTTGTAATTGAAGCCCAATCTTTAGGTGGAGCAAGTTGTGTTTTTCATGCCATGGATGAAGGCGATGTGATCAATATTATGAAACATCCACAGACTATGATTGCGTCTGATGGTCGATTGGTCAAATTTGGTGACGGACATCCACATCCAAGGTGGTACGGAACTTTTCCAAGAGTATTAGGGAAATACGTTAGACAGGAAGGGGTATTAAGTTTGGAGGAGGCTCTCTATAAAATGACTGCTTTTCCTGCTCAAATGATGGGACTTAATGACCGTGGACGTATTGTTGAGGGAATGAAAGCAGATCTTACTATTTTCAATCCTAAAACCATTATTGACTTGGCTACTTTTGAAAATCCCCATCAGTTTTCTAAAGGAATTGAATATGTGCTCGTGAATGGAAAATTAGCTGTTGATGAGACTATTTTTATGCCCATTAAATCAGGAGAAGTTCTTAAAAAAAGTAATGGCTCATAAATGAAAAGCTTATCGTATTTTTTTTGAAGTCTTTTTTCATTAATTAACTCTAATTCAATCAAATTTATTAACGCCATATTCGTAATTTTTAAATTTCTCAATACCAAGTAGCATAGGTAGTTATATCCTTTAATTGATTTTTTCCATCGTAAACCACTGGAGTTTATAGGAAAAATATTACACAAAATCATTCCTCAAAAAAACAGTGCATTTGCAAACACTATTTTCCCAGAATACCAAAACCCTCTAAAGAGTAAATTGTCCACGAGGTAAACAATTCGTCCATGTCCCTTAGATTCGGATCCAAAGAGTAAGGAATTTTTCTGATTGTCTAATGCCTTGTAGCCAATAAATCCAGAGGCAGGCGCAGTATTTGCAGACAGGTAGGCGGCATTATCCCCATTTTCTAGTTGGAAAAATGCATCCTCATTCAATTTTAAGGTATAGTATCGCTCGATCCCAAAGCTTAAAGAATTCGTTTTGTCCAATGTTACGGGGAAGATACTTCCTGTAGTAATTTCACTAATTTTAGTCCGCTCCAAATCTCCGTAGGAAATTAATGTCGTGTCTGTTTCTGGAGCATCCTTCTTTTTGAGTTTAAAGGTATCTGTATCGGCAAAATGATTGAGTGCTCCTGCAAGTGCAATAATTTTACCCCCTTCGTGAACCCATTCTATGATTTTATTGTTTAGGTTACTTTCAGACCATTTGCTGTAATATCCATTAGGAAGGATGAGTTGATCGATTTCTGCCAAAACAGAGGCCAACCTACTTTCATCCACCTGCATAAGTGGGTATTCTAGTTGTTGTTCAAAATAATGCCATATTTCTCCATAACTTAAAGTTGAGGCATCGTCTGTTCTCAAAAGCGCAATCTTAGGCGGTTTTATTAAGTGAATTTCATCTGCCCCTAAATCTGGACCCATGGAAGAATATCCTGTAGTTATAGGGTATAGTCTTTTATTAAACAGATTGGCTAGTTTTCCTAGTTTTTCGAGGTAGGAATCGTTTTTTAAATTATCGCCTCTGAGAATAAAAATACTCCCTCTCTCCCAAGATTTCCCACTATTTTTGATTGGTACACTGTTGTATCGAACACCAAATTTTCCTTTGATAAGCGCTGCTAAAAGTTGGGTATCTTTAAAACTTTTATAAGGAAACGCGTAGCCATAGCTCTCTTCAGAAAGTTTATTATTCGTTTTTATTTTAGATGAAATGGGAACCGTTGCTAGACTTTCGCTTGAAGCGCTAGCCTTAAGTCCATATGCATAAGGAAGTGACCATGCGGTAATATCATAGGTCAGTGAATCATTGAGTTTGGTTTTTGGTTCTAAAAGTACCTGTGCCATTTTTCCTTTGGGTTGATTAGTGGGGATAACCAAAGCATTTTTAGAAAAAGAGGTATTAGTAACTTTCTGTTTTTGGTAATCATATCCTTTAACAGTGCTATTTTTTTGAAGCCTATAACTTTTAATTTCGTGATGGTTTAATAATTGAGCCAATGCGCTCAACTTGTCTGTATTTCCCTCAAACACAAAGTTTCTATATTTAAAATTTTGATCACTAAAATAGTCTTGGTAGTTTTTATTAAGCACAGTTTTGTTTTTCGCAGCTATTTCTACTGTTGAAATTCCTGTGGTATAATGATGAGCAATTCGATCTATAAGAGTGACTTCAATATTTTCGTTATTATCAATTCCCAGACCAGCTAAACCACCACCTGCCTGTTCATAGGTCATTCCTATGGCGCCTAAATAAGTTGGATAGGTATCTCCATAACTAGGATAGAGTAGGTCAAAGGTTTGTTTGGTGAAATAAAACCATCCTTTCTTATCAAAATATTTAGCGTGATTTTTACCGAAAGTATCCTGAAAGTCTTTTTGAAAATCGCTAATAACTTCATGTAAAGGCTCAGCAGCAGGAGCAAAATAATAAGGACTATTAATTCCTTGTTCATGAAAATCAATATGGACATGCGGTAACCATTGATTATATTGTATCAGTCGTTGTTGAGATTCTACTTGAGTTAGCCATGCCCAATCTCTGTTAAGGTCAAACATGTAGTGATTACTTCTTCCGTTATGCCAAGATTCAAAATGTTCAAGAGTTAAACCATTACTGTCATAAGGAGTACTTTTTTTTTGCTGATAAAAATTAACGTATCTATCTCTCCCGTCGGGATTAATACATGGATCTAAAATCACAATTGTATCTTTTAACCAATCTTTGTATTTGGTAATTAAGGCATGGGCTGTTTTCATGGAGGCTTCCGTACTTGATGATTCGTTTCCATGTACGTTATAGCTTAGCCATACGATTACTTTTTCATCATTTTTTACACCTGTCTCTATCCCACTGTTTTGTAAATGTGTTTTACGAATGACCTCAATATTTTTAATATTTTCAGGACTGGAAATAAATACCAATTGCAGTAGACGCCCCTCATTTGTTTTTCCATATGACTCGAGTTTTATACCTGCAGAATTTTTTTCAAGATGCTGGTAATAATCCACCACCTGGTGGTGTCTTGTAAATTTTGTTCCAAGACTATGACCTAAAAAGGTATCAGGCGATTGAAGCTGGGCATTCATAACAAATACAAAAAGGAGGAATAGTGGACTAAAACGTAAGCGTACCATAAAATTTTATTTGAATAAGAAATAAATGTACACTTTCTGGAGGAACTCCGAATTTCTTTTCCCAAAAAACGAATATCTTTACTAAAAATTATTCATGGATATTCAGCAACTCTCCTTTCAAGAAACCGGTCGTTTTTCGACTTTGATTTGCGATTATTTATCTGCAAAAGAGGAGTTAAAACCCTTTTATGGTGCTTTCCCTGAATTAAATAATTTTGCTGCACAAATTGAGATAAAGAAAAAAAGTTTTTTATCAAGCCATAGAATCCAACTTGTTCTTTCATTACGGGATCAATATTCCGTCCTTAAGCCAAAAGCAGAAGTCATTAAAAATATAGATTTACTCGAGCAGGAAAATACCTTTACAATTACAACTGGACACCAGTTATGCCTGATGACTGGTCCTTTATATTTTATTTACAAAATTATCAGTACTATCAATTTATGTATTCAATTGAAAAGAAAATATCCCAAGTCTAATTTTGTACCCATATATTGGATGGCAAGTGAGGATCATGATTTTGAAGAAGTTAGTTCTTTTCGATTTAAAAATAAAAATGTCAAATGGCCAGGAGAAACAGGTGGTGCAGTAGGTGATTTGTCTCTTGATAACCTTCAAGAAGTATTGGATGTTTTTGAAAAAAATCTCGGTTCACTTCCGGAGGCAATTATGATTAAGGGGTGGATTGAATCCAGTTATCGTAACTCTGGGGATTTGTCAGAAGCTACATTTCGTTTAGTAGATCAACTTTTTGGAAATAAAGGCTTAGTTATTATAGATCCTAATAAATCCAAATTAAAGCAATTATTTCTTCCTGTTTTAAAAGAAGAGTTAACGAATCAGCCTTCACATAATTTAGTGATGACTCAAATTAAGCGCATTAAGACAGAATACAACCCTGGGTATACTCCTCAAGTTAATCCCAGAGAAATTAATCTTTTTTATTTAACAGAAAAGGGGCGTTATAGAATTGAAAAACAAGGTGAGGAGTTTTTATTACATGGAACAGAACAGCGTTTTTCTTCTGAATCTTTTATAACTCTTTTAGAAAAACATCCTGACCGTTTTTCTCCCAATGTTATTCTACGTCCTCTTTATCAAGAAAGTATATTGCCTAATTTATGTTATATCGGAGGAGGTGGAGAGTTAGCTTATTGGTTTGAGCTCAAAAGTAATTTCGAACATTTTGATATTCCTTTTCCTATTCTATTACTTAGAAATTCTGCCTTGATATTTTCTAAAAAACAACGAAATAAAATTAAAAATTTGGAATTAAAAGTTTCCGATTTATTTTTAAAACGTAATTCTCTAGTTAACAAGACTGTTAGACGGATAAGTAATGTTGATTTAGACCTTGGCTTTTTGAAGACACAATTAGAAAAGCAGTTCGAATATTTAAATATCTTGGTCGAGAAAACTGATAAGTCTTTTAAAGGCGCAGTGGAGGCACAAGAGACTAAACAATCTAGAGGAATAGATCAACTTGAAAAACGTCTGTTAAAAGCACAAAAACGTGTTCTTGCTGATAAGGTTAGGCGAATAGAAGCTTTGCATGAAGAATTATTTCCAAATGATTCCCTACAAGAGCGTAATTTAAACTTTTTAACCCTCTATTTTGAATTGGGATTATCCTTTTTCCCTTTACTTTTTGATGCTCTAGATCCAATGAATCCTAACTTTATTTTAATAGAATATTAAGATTTTGATAAGTAGTTAATATTTTACTTCTGACTTCCTCTTATGAGCCTTGTATAATTCGGCTTAAATTGTAATTTTACTCATGCAAGAAAAAGTACTCATTCTCGACTTCGGTTCACAATACACTCAGTTGATTGCTCGCCGTGTTCGGGAGCTTTTTATTTACTGTGAAATTTATCCATACAATAATCCTCCAGAAAAAATATCATCTTTTAAAGCAGTGATTTTATCAGGCTCTCCCTTTTCTGTTCGAAGTAAACATGCTCCCCATCCTAATTTATCATTAATTAAAGGTAAAATTCCACTTTTAGGAGTCTGTTACGGAGCACAATATCTGGCTCATTTTTTTGGTGGAAAAGTAAGCCCTTCTGATACGCGTGAGTATGGAAGAGCTCAAATTTCCCTAGTTGATTCTCAAGTATTGTTTCTAAAAGATATAACAGAAAACAGTCAGGTTTGGATGAGTCACGCAGATACGATTTTAAACCTACCCGAAGGAGCAGAGTTATTAGCAAGCACAGAAGATGTAGAAAATGCTGCTTTTAAAATTAAAGGGGAGGAAACTTATGGCATACAATTCCATCCTGAGGTATATCATTCAACCGAGGGTAAGCAGATTTTACAAAACTTTTTAGTTCATATTGCTGATATAAAACAAGAATGGACCCCCGATTCTTTTGTTGACAAGACTATTAGTGAACTAAAAGAAAAGATAGAAGATGATAAAGTTATTTTAGGTTTATCAGGAGGTGTTGATTCTTCTGTAGCTGCAATGCTCTTACATAAAGCTATCGGGGCTAATTTAAACTGTATTTTTGTTAATAATGGCTTGCTTAGAAAAAATGAGTTTGTTGAGGTTTTGAAGCAATATTCTGGAATGGGATTGAATGTTAAGGGAGTAGATGCAACCGAACAATTTTTGAATGCATTAGGAGGGGTGTCTGATCCTGAGACCAAAAGAAAAATTATAGGTAAAACTTTTATTGATGTTTTTGAATCTGAAGCAAATAAAATAAATGGTGCCAAGTGGCTTGGTCAAGGAACCATTTATCCAGATGTAATTGAATCTATTTCTGTCAAAGGTCCTTCTGCAACGATCAAATCCCACCATAATGTGGGTGGACTTCCTGATTACATGAAATTAGAGTTGGTTGAACCACTTCGAATGTTATTTAAGGATGAAGTTCGCCGTGTTGGAAAAAGTATGGATATGGATGCTGAACTTTTAGGGAGACATCCTTTCCCTGGTCCTGGTCTAGCGATTCGAATTTTAGGGGATATTACTCCAGATAAAATTAGAATACTACAAGAAGTAGATTCGATCTTTATAACAGGTCTAAAGTCTTGGGATTTATATAACGACGTATGGCAAGCAGGAGCGATTTTCCTTCCCGTAAATAGCGTTGGTGTCATGGGAGACGAACGTACTTACGAAAACTGTGTTGCTCTAAGAGCAGTTCAGTCAACAGATGGAATGACAGCTGATTGGGTTGATTTACCATATAAATTCTTGCAAAAAATATCCAATGAAATTATTAATAATGTAAAAGGAGTAAATAGAGTTGTTTATGATATTAGCTCAAAACCACCCGCTACAATCGAATGGGAATAGTTTTTGTAAAGACCAAAGTATGAAAAAATTTAAATTCATTTTTATCTTATTACTACTGGTCAGTTTTTTTTCTGAAGCACAAGCTCCAGAGAGATTTATTAATCACCGAGTAAGTAAAGGGGAGAATATGAAGTCTATTATTGAAAAATATAGCATTACAGAGGCTCAATTATTGGAATACAATCCACTGGTAGCTAAAGTCGGTGTCAAAAAAAGAATGACACTAAGAGTTCCGGTCTATGCGTTTAAAAAAAATAATGATCTAAAGCCAATTTCTAAAATTTATAGAAGATCCATTAAGGATTCTATTCATTTGGTAACCGCCAAAGAAACTAAGTGGCGACTTGCATATCAGTATGGAACGACAATTGAGATTTTAGATTCTTTAAACCCTGGAATAAAAGTGGGGCTCAAAATAGGGCAAGAGATTAAGTTACCCTATTTTACCAAAATAAAAAATATACCCGAAAAAGATTCCCTTTTCAATTACTATACAGTTTTGCCTAAAGAAGGCTTTTATCGAATAGAAAAAAAGCTGGGTGTTAGTCAAAAAGTTTTGGATTCACTTAATCCAAACTTATCCAATGAAGGACTTCAGGAGGGAATGATTTTAAAGATCCCAGGAAAGAAAAGTGGAAATTTTAAAATTGAAAATGATTTACTAGTCGAGCGTATTAATTTACTGGATTCAACAGTACAACTTAATAAAATAAAGATAGGAGTTTTATTGCCGTTTATGGCTAAAGAAATAGTTTTTGATTCTATAGAAGATACTGAAAAAATACTTGGAGGTAGAAATTTACACACTATTTCATTGGATTTTTATTCGGGTGTACTTTTTGCAATAAAACAAGCAGCATTTAAAGGAATTGATATCGAATTAACGACATATGATACTGAAAATAATTCCACAAGCATTCAGAGAATTATTCAAGAAGGGACATTGAAATTTCAAGATTTATTGGTGGGACCTCTTATTCCAAAAAACTTTAATTTGGTTTCAAACGACCCCGGTTTAAGTAAAATTCCAAAAATCACGCCACTTTCATCTAATCCAGTAGTTTTTCGAAAAAATGTTTTTCAATCTGTTACTCAGGAAGCCGATTTTAGAGCTAAAATGTATTCTCATTTGGAGATGAGAATTGATTCTACACATAATGTAATAATAGTTACTGATTCTTTAAACAGAAGACTAGAGAATGAATTAAAGCTTCGGTTCCCATGGGCTATAACACTCCGGGCAGAACAGCAAGATTACTTATTACCAGAGCTTGTTGACTCTTTGTTGGTAGATTCATTATCTAATAAGGTACTTTTAGAAACAAAATCTTTTCCATTGATAGCAAGCGCAATATCTCAGTTTAATGCCCAAAACACATCGGACCGTGAAGTACAAGTTTACACAAGTTTCAGGAGTAATGCTTATGATAATGAAAATTTATCTAGAGTTGTTTTGGGGGGAGTAAAATTTACTTATCCAGTAGGCTTTAAACCATTAGATCCAGATTTAAATCAAGAGTTTATTACTTCATTTATTTATGAATATGGACAACCCCCATCTAAAGAAGCTCTAAGGGGGTACGATGTTGTACTGGATGCTATTTTAAGAATAGCCATATCCAAAGAGCTTTCTAAATCTAGTGATTTAGGTGAGACAGAGTACTTGTCGAATCGATTTTTGTACAGTCCAGAGAAAAATGACGCCTATTCTAATAAAGCCATTTTTATTTTGCAACATAAAGGCTATGAAATATTTGAAATAAAAGAATGATGCGAACCAGTCATCAGTTCTCGTTGAATTTTGTAAATTTGAGCCCGGTAGGTTAACTATCAAAAACAACCGGATGTCCAATACCAAATATATATTCGTAACCGGAGGGGTTACATCTTCACTAGGAAAAGGAATTGTAGCAGCTTCTTTAGCTAAATTACTTCAGGCCCAAAATTTTAGAGTAACTATTCAAAAATTTGACCCTTATATTAATGTAGACCCAGGAACTTTAAATCCTTACGAACACGGGGAGTGCTTTGTTACCGATGATGGAGCTGAAACTGATCTTGATCTTGGACATTACGAACGCTTTCTTAGTGTGAGTACATCTCAGGCTAACAATGTAACTACAGGAAGAATATATCAAAGTGTAATTGAAAAAGAGCGTCGAGGCGAGTTTTTAGGTAAAACCGTTCAGGTAATTCCACATATTACTAATGAAATTAAAGATCGAATGCGCCTTTTGGGTGAAACCGATCAATATGACATCGTTATTACTGAAATTGGTGGGACAGTTGGAGATATTGAATCCTTACCTTATATAGAATCTGTTCGACAAATGATCTGGGACTTAGGAAGAGAAAATGCTATTGTGATTCATCTGACCCTTATCCCTTTTTTAGCTGCTGCAGGAGAATTAAAAACAAAACCAACTCAACATTCAGTAAAAACATTGATGGAGAGCGGTATTTCTGCTGATATTATAGTTTGTAGAACCGAACATGAACTTTCTGAAGATTTAAGGGAAAAACTTGCTTTGTTTTGTAATGTAAAACGAGAATCTATTATTCAATCAATTGATGTCGAGACAATTTATGACGTTCCTTTAAAAATGTTAGAAGAAGGGCTTGATCGAGTTGTTTTGAATAAGCTCCAATTAAAACCCAAGAAAGCATTAGACCTTAAACCTTGGAATGACTTTTTGTTTAAATTTAAAAATCCGAAGCATAGTGTCAAGATTGGATTGGTAGGGAAATATGTGGAATTACAAGATTCGTATAAATCGATTTTAGAATCCTTAATCCATGCAGGTGCTGTAAATGAAACAGAAATTGAGGTAGTGAGTATTCATTCAGAAGAGGTAAATGAAAAAAATGTTGCTACTATTTTAAACTCTCTTCATGGACTTATTGTAGCTCCTGGATTTGGAGAAAGAGGAATTGAGGGTAAAATTATAGCCGTTTCACATGCACGGAAAAGTATGTTGCCGTTTTTTGGAATTTGCCTTGGAATGCAGATGGCAGTTATTGAATATGCTCGAAATGAATTAGGAATAATAGAAGCTAATTCTACTGAAATGGATCCTAATTGTAATGCTCCAGTAATTGATTTAATGGAGTCACAAAAAACTATTATTAATAAAGGGGGTACAATGCGATTGGGAGCTTGGGACTGTACTTTGTCCAGAGGTTCTATTGCTGAAAATTCATATGGAACAACAACGATTTCAGAGCGTCATAGACATCGTTATGAATTCAATAATAGCTATTCAGATCAAATTTTCGATGAATATTTTGTAATATCAGGTACCAATCCAGAAACGGGATTGATAGAAATCATAGAATATAAAAATCACCCATGGTTTGTAGGGGTTCAATTTCATCCAGAATACAAGAGTACAGTATCTAAACCCCACCCTTTGTTTTTAGCATTTGTAAAAGCAAGTTTAGCTAAAAAAGAATAAGCCTAATCTTGGAAAATATATTATGGAAGAAAAAAAGTTTGACCCGTATCAGTTTATAGGATTTATCTTAATTGCACTTATCCTCACATGGATGCTCTATAGAAATGGTCCAGATGAAAAAGCGGCTCCTGCTCAAGCAAATACAGAACAAGTTGTAACGACAAAATCAACTCCTGAAGTTGTTCAAGTTTCGGATTCTATTCTTCAGCAACAAAAAGTGGTTGCTTTTGGAGATTTAGGGAATTTATTTGTTCCCAAAATCATTGATAACATAAAAATAACTACTGATAATTTTAGTGTTGAAATTGATTCTAAAGGAGGCCAAATTGCTCTTTTTCAGTTAGATGAATTTGAAAATTATGAAGATGCACCCATCCGTTTAATTGATCAATCCAATGCAGATTTTAATATTATGTTGACCACCTTGGATGGACGCATAATGAATACCAGAGAAATGTATTTTTCACCTTCATTATCGGATTTAGGCGATTCCTATCAACTTGTGATGAAGTCAAATATTTCAAAAAGTCAATATATAGCTTTTGAATATAATTTCCCCAAAAAAGGTTATTTACACACCATTAAGTTAAAAACGGAGGGCATGCAGCGTATATTAAACAGTGCAACACCTCCAAAATTAGATTGGAAAACAAATACTTTTAGAAACTCTATTAGTATTGATTATGAAAATCGTTATACTGAGTTTACATTTGGCTATGAAGAAGATCGCGTCGATTATTTGTCCTTGAGTGCAGAAGATAAAGAAACCCGTGAGGGAATTCGATGGATCTCTTATCGTCAACATTTCTTTAGCGCAATTTTAATTCCTGATGCGCCAATACCTTCAGCATCTTTGACTTCTATTAATCTAGCGAGTGATGAGTCTTTGGATGAAAAGTTTACCAAAAGTTTCGAAACGACATATCCTCTGCCGCTTGTCTCGGGAAACCTTAACACTAACCTCACTTTTTATTTAGGCCCAACAGATTATAAAACTTTACAAAACCTTGACGGTGACTTGGAAACTTCAATCCCAATGGGGTGGGGTATCTTTGGATGGATTAATAAATTCATCTTCTTACCTCTTTTCGAATTCCTATCTTCTTTTTTATCTTATGGTATTGCTATTATAGTAATGACTTTGATTGTCCGTTTAGCAATGTCTCCTGTAACTTACAAATCATATGTGTCTCAAATTAAGATGAAACTCCTTCGCCCAGATATAGAAGTGATTAATGGTAAGTTTAAAGACGATGCGGTAAAACGTCAACAAGAAACAATGAGTTTGTATTCTCGTGCAGGAGCCAATCCAATGTCAGGATGTATTCCCGCACTTATCCAACTTCCTGTTTTCTATGCTTTATTTTCTTTTTTCCCTGTAGCTTTTGTACTTCGTGATAAAAGTTTCTTATGGGCAGATGACCTTTCGTCCTATGATTCGGTTTTAGAATTAGGATTTAATATTCCTTTCTATGGAGATCATGTTAGTTTGTTTCCAATTTTAGCTTCTATTGCTATTTTCTTTTACACTCAAATGACTACGGGCCAACAAACCATGCCGCAACAACCCGGAATGCCCAATATGAAAATTATCATGTATTTAATGCCACTGATGATGTTATTTTTCTTTAATAATTATGCTAGTGGATTAAGTTTATATTATTTTGTTTCCAATTTATTGACCATTATATTGATGCTAGTCATTAAGAATTTTATCATTGATGATAATAAAATTCATGCTAAAATTGAAGAAAATAAAAAGAAGCCTAAGAAATCGGGTGGATTCACTGAACGCCTCCAAAAAGCAATGGAACAGGCTGAAAAGCAGAAAAAAGCAGGACGTAAATAATTATCTAATACTGCTTATCTTTACCCCATGAATAAGGGACGTGTTATTGTTGGATTATCTGGAGGAGTAGACTCCAGTGTGGCTGCCCATCTTTTAAAAGAAGAAGGCTATGAAGTTATTGGCTTATTCATGAAAAATTGGCATGATGAGTCAGTAACACTTTCCAATGAATGTCCTTGGCTAGAGGATAGTAATGACGCAATGTTGGTTGCAGAGAAATTAGGAATTCCATTTCAAACAGTCGATTTAAGTAAAGAATATAAAGAACGAATTGTAGACTATATGTTTGATGAGTACTCTAAAGGACGTACTCCTAATCCAGATATTTTGTGTAATCGAGAGATTAAATTTGATGTCTTTTTAGAGATTGCCTTGTCTTTAGGTGCAGATTATGTTGCCACAGGCCATTATTGCCAAAAAAAAAGGTTTACAAGCCCCACAGGCACCCTTTTTCATCAGCTTAAAGCAGGAGCAGACAAAAATAAAGATCAATCATATTTTTTATGCCAACTAACACAAAAACAATTATCAAAGGTCTTATTTCCCATAGGGCATTTACAGAAAG
>TARA_B110000483_G_scaffold161736_1_pt1 | contig 13161 bp, 9 predicted proteins | sample TARA_B110000483 | Tara Oceans TARA_B110000483 (sample SAMEA4398176) | marine metagenome | biome: Polar Biome; feature: [SRF] surface water layer (ENVO:00010504); material: water (ENVO:00002006), including particulate matter (ENVO:01000060) such as... | depth 5 m
ATAATAATAATAATAGAATCAGCAAAACCACTTTAACGATGGCGGCGGCGAGTAGTAATAGCAATCAAATGAAATATTCCGCCCAGAATGATGGCTTACCCAGAGACGCTAAGATTGGCATCTTGGGAGGAGGACAACTCGGACGAATGCTCGCCATCGCCGGCGCACCGATGGGGGTTCGATTAAACGTTCTCGACCCTACGGTACCTTCCTGTCCAGCCTCCATTGCCGCGGAACAAACGATTGGGTCTTTTCGAGATAAAGCTGCGGTGTTGGAATTTGCGAAAGACTGTGATGTGGTTACTGTTGAGATTGAACACATCGACTGCGACGCGCTCGACGAGTTGGTCAAAAACGGCATCGACGTGCAGCCGACGCCAAAGACGCTAAGAACTATTCAGGATAAATACGCGCAAAAGGTACATTTTCGAGACAACAACGTGAAGATTGGACCGTTTATGGACGTTCCGGACGAAGCGCAATTGCAAAACGCAGTCAATGCGTTTGGGTTTCCGTTGATGTTGAAGAGTAAAAGGTTAGCGTACGACGGGAGAGGCAATGCGGTGGCGAAAACAGCGAGCGATTTAGAGGACGCAGTGAAATCTCTCGGTGGGTTTGATACTGGCTTATACGCAGAGAAGTGGGTGCCTTTTGAAAGAGAGTTGGCGGTGATGGTGGCGAGGTCGAAATCCGGCGAAGTCGTCGCGTATCCAGTCGTGGAAACCGTGCACGAAGACAACATTTGCGATACAACCTTCGCGCCGGCGATGATTTCCAACAAAATGGCTGAAAAAGCGCAAGCTGTCGCGAAATCTGCTATTGCCTCGTTCGAAGGCGCCGGGATTTTTGGCGTCGAGCTGTTTTTGCTCGAGGATGGCGAGACCGTACTGTTGAATGAGTGCGCGCCGAGACCGCACAACTCTGGACATTACACCATCGAAGCGTGTAACTGCTCGCAATACGAGATGCACTTGAGAGCTATTTGCGGGTGGCCGTTAGGTAACCCGCAATTGAAAGTTGGTGGTAGCGTTATGAAAAACATCTTAGGCGATGGCGACGGCGAAAAAGCCATGACGAAATGCCACAGAATAATGGGTAAAGCGTTGACCGTCCCGGGCGCGAGCGTGCATTGGTACGAAAAACCAGAGGTGAAAAAAGCGAGAAAAGTCGGTCACATAACCACCGTCGGTGCGTCTTTGAACGAAGCGAAAGAGCGCATGTCAGAAATTACCGGGGATGATTACAACGTCCAACCGTCGATTGGGATCATCATGGGTTCTGATTCCGATTTACCAACCATGGCGGCTGCCGCGGACGTGCTCAAAGATTTTGGCATCAAGTGCGAAGTGACGGTCATTTCCGCGCACAGAACGCCCCAAGAGATGTTTGATTACTCCAAAAAGGCGCACACGCGAGGTATTCGAGCCATCATCGCCGGTGCCGGAGGGGCTGCGCACCTTCCGGGTATGGTTGCCGCGATGACGCCTTTACCGGTTATCGGTGTCCCGGTGCCTCTGAAATATCTAGACGGCATGGACTCTTTGCTTTCCATCGTGCAAATGCCAAAAGGTGTTCCGACTGCCACGGTAGCCATAGGCAACGCCGCGAACGCGGGTTTATTAGCGGCTAGAATCGTCGGCGCGTACGAGCCGGAAGTGTTGAAAAAGATGGAAGAGTACCAGGACAATATGACAGAAGTTGTGTTGGGTAAAGCGGACAAGTTGATGACAAACGGCTACGAGAAGTATTTGAAAGAGATGTGAAAGAGAGTTCGAGAGTATTAGCTCTTTTCCTCCTTGTCATCATAGAAGCAATATTTGAACCGATTGACCTCTCTCTCTCTCTCTTTCAGTGTCTTTCACCCTTCATTTTTTTTATACCTCACACTTCGCAAAAAGAAGAGAGCGCGCGACGACGAAGCACTATTTATTACACACGACGCGGTACAGTATCGCGAGTTCATTCCCATTTCGCTTTCTCTTCTTTGAATGCTCTCGGGGCGCTCCGCTGTCATCTTCAGAACGACAGTAACAAAACTTTTCAACAACAAGAACACGGGGAACGTTTCAATCCACAGCCGCCGATTTCTAACAACCAACAACGACATGACATCAATAACATCGAGCTTTCGAACAACGAGAACAACGACTACTGCTACTCATAAAAAGAACAACAACAGCAGCGTCATCGTCAGACAATGCATCAGATCGCATCGACAAAAAACCGCATTCGTCGTTGGTACTAAAAGCAGACGACGAGGATTCGTCACCTCCACTCACTTTGCACTGAAAGCCACAGAAGACGATGACGACGACGAGGTGGAGATGGATGCCGACGACGACATTCTCGACGACCACGAAGAACAAGGAGAAGAGGAGAACAGTATACTCGCTGCATCAGATACTTTAGTTTCGAACGAGATTTGGGGCGCCGATTGGCCGGAATACGTTCAATTTCTAGCCATGTTGCAATCGCAAGGTTACGCGCAACCGTCGCCGGAGTATCAGAGAGGGTCGTCTTCGTCGTCAAAAGTAGACGAAGATTCGAACGTTCCTGCGTGGGCGCAAGGTGGTGTGGACTATAAGGAAGAAGTGCGAGATGGATCCACATCACCATCATCGTCTTCTTCTTCTTCTTCTGAAGAAGATGGTGATGGCGAAGGCGATTTTAAATCGGCGTTCAAGGACGAGTTCGAGGATCTTACGATTACGGATTTAGGCGATAGGAAAAGAATGATCATAGCGTTTTGTCGCGACCGCCGCGATATTTTCGACAGCGCCGTCACGGAAGCGCAGCTGTATCAGCTCCTCGATTGGCCCATTCCAAAGCTTTTGGCTTCGAGGAAACTCGTATCTGCGATGTCGAGACTACGCAACGCGTTCCAAGTGGATTGTTCGCACTGGCGAGGGAAGTGCGCGAGTTTAAACGGCTCAACTAAAATCCAAGCCGTGAACCCGACGTTGCATTTCACGGATTTGATGCGCATAATCATGAGTTTATCGTACATAGAAGACCCAGATCAATTTCGCGATTTACCGCCGAAAAAAGTAGCTTCGAACGTGCTCAGATCTATAATGGAAAAAGCTGTCGTTCCGAAAGATCCAAACTACAAAGAACCGGAAGTACCGAAATCTGTCCCGAGAGCACCTTCTTCCGGGGAATCCACGTTCGCAGTTCGCGAGAAGATTAATGCTATCGAGGAGAGGAATCGAAAGGCGCACTTGTTGCGATACGAAGGCGGTGCTGGACGCACGGATGGTATTACAACCTGGAACCCAGAAACGAGAGGACGTGCGCTTGGTAAACAACACATACTCGAAAATCGACGCGATCGAAGAGGAGACTACGACGACAGCAGCAGCAGCAGCCGAGGAGGTTTTGGTGGTAGAGGACGGTTTAATAATTATGATAACAGCTCGTCAGAGCGAGGGGGATTCGAACGCAGCGATGATCGCGGTGGAAGAAGAGATTTTGGAGAAAGAAGAGATTTTGGAGAAAGAAGAGATTTTGGAGGAAGAAGAGATTTTGGAGAAAGAAGAGATTTTGGAGGAAGGGGCGGCGGTGGAAGAGGTGCTCCGAGCGGTCCGTGTTTCAACTGCGGAGAATTTGGACACATCTCGCGAGACTGCCCGCAGCCGCGACAAAGAGATTCTGGCGGAGGCAGAGGTAGAAGTAATTTCGAAAACAGAGGTGGTAGAGGATTTGGTGGTAGATCGGGTGGTGGATACGGCGGTCGAGGAGGTAGGAGTGGCGGCGGACGAGGCGAACGACGGTTTTCAAACGAAGACCGAGCGCCGAGGCGAGATTTCGAAGACAACGACGATAGATGGATTTAAGCGATGTTTCAAATATACTGCCACATATACACGTAAACTATTATACAAACTGATGATACAACAAAGAGATTTATTTTAATCTTTTACGCATCTTAACGCGGACCAAACTTGCCCTCAGCGTTTTCAGAGGAAATAGGAATGGCATTCATCGCTTCGAAACTTTCCAAGTCGATCTCTTCGTCGCCAAAGTGTGAAAACGTAGCTGGAAAGACGGCAAATTTATACGAAAAGAACCCAAAGATGGTCCATCCCAAGCAATGGTCGGCGCCGAAATGTTGCGCGGCGAGATATCCGAAATACGCCACCACGGACATTCGCACGGGCGTGCTTCCGATTACAATATCTGCGATTTTTTGAAGACGCGCGAACGGAGATTCCAACGAAAACTTCTTCTTTACTCCTTCTTCGCCCTCTCTTTCGCTCTTCTTCCTCTTCTCTTCCTCGTCATCGACTCCACTGAAGAACTGATCGATAGATTTCGTGAGCATTTGCATGTATAAAACGCCAATCACGCCTCCGCTCGCAAACGCTTTCGCCTGTTCAATGTCGCCTTTTGTAAACTCAAGAGTAAAACCAGCGGCGATGATACCCGCGGTGAAACAAAACAAACGCATTTTATACGCATCGTAATTATGCATGGAAACTTCTCTTTCCATCTCAATCTGTTCTGGCGACTTTTTCTTTACTTCCCCTGGACGAAGTTCCAAGGCGCCCGCTTTCACCACGTCGCACTCGTAATACTTGGTTGGAAAATTAATTGCGTTTTCCTCCGGACGCTCATCGAAAGTATCCACGATGGAAATGCAATCCAACGTCCACGATTTCACGTGTTTTCCTTCAACGCTCACCCACAACGCGGTTGGTTTTCCTACCTCTCTCGCTCGGAACGTCACAATATCCGTTTTACCGGGCACGTTGAACCTTCCTTCGCGCCCGTCGGCGGTGAACGAATCGATGCGTTCCATCAACGCTCTCCCATCCGTGCCGATAATGCACACGTTCAGCGCGGACGGTTGTTCCCAGTCAAAACTGCTTTCTTTCTTCTTGTCCGGGAATCCCGAGCGAATGTGTAGCGTGTACGTTCGAAATCGAGCGTCTTCAATTTCATCCTGTTTGTTGTTGTTTCAAAAGGTGTTTTGGTGAGTTTTGAGAGAAAAATGAAAGGCAACCCTTTTGGCAAAAAAAATTTAAAATTCGAGACGACTCGCTTTTGGGAAGGAAACGACGTACCGTGGTGAGATTTTCGGAGGACAACAACCTGGTCGGCATGGCAAAATCAACTTTGGAGGACTCGATAGTTTTCTCTTTCGCTTCTTCTTTTACCATGACCATACCAACCGGTGTTGTTGTTGTCGTTGTTGTTGTTGTTGTTGTTTGATCGTCGTCGTCGTTCTCATCGTTTTTCAAAGAAGCGACGGTAAAATTTCGACTCGTTTGACGGCAACGGTTCGTCTTCTTCTTCTTCAATGTTTTCTTCTTCTTCGACGACGATCCTCTCCAACGAGAGGAAAGCGACGACGAGACAGAAAAAGAGAGAGAAAAAGAACGCATCAGTACTCAAAGCGTGTTCAGATCAGAGACGATCGATGATCGAGAAAGCTGTTTGTTATCGCAGCGGGGTTGTTTGAGAGGGCGTCGTGGGTCCACGTAATTTCAACCACACTTTTTTATAACGAACTTTTACGAGTATAATTGAAAGAAAGAGACGCAAGAAAAGAGAACTTTTTTGTTCTTTGTGTGTGTGAAAATCGATCAAAAGTGTTGATGAAAAAAATTTTGCTCCTTCCTGTTTTCACAAAACGAGAGAGACGTCACTCTGATGATGATGATGATGAGGATGATGCAGACGAGCAGCAGCAGCAGCAGAGCGCACTCGTCCTCGTTCACGTCCACATCGAAATCGAGTCCGTCGACCCCCAGAGGAGCTACCACCGTCACCAATATGAGGAGAAGGAGACAGACGAGGAGGATTTGGAGGAGGACCGAAGCTGTTGCCAGCGTCGATGTCGTAGACGTGGTAGATACAACGACTTTAACACAAGCGTTGCCGGCTGATTTTGAAGCGATAAAATACGCGCCATCGCCGCTGGAACCCGGAGCACTGAACGCACAATTTGCCGTATTAGGTGTCGTCTCGATCACCGTGGCGTATTGGTGGTTCGTCGTCGTCCCGGCTGCGCGCATCAATCTCGCGGTGAACAAGAATCAAGGCAAACTGAAGACGTATCTGGAGGAGTTGAAACAAGACGATTCGCGAAAGTTGGAGAGGTGGTTTTTTACCGAGTGGTTGGTGAAGATAGACCCGGAGACGAAGTATTTATTGCGAGAAGATGAAGGAGAAAGAGAGACTGATAATAATAATGCTATCAAATTGGGAGACACTGAAGGCGGTGGCGATAAAACGAAGAGCGAAGACATCGATATTATCATTCAGAGAGCGAGAAAGACGCCGGATTTCTTCTCCCTCGATAATCCAGTGTTGGTGGCGTTTATAATCACGTTTGGCTTTTCTGCAGTCATTGGACTCTTAGGCGAAGTTAGCGCTGGCGTGTTAGAGAATTAGATGTATATTGTCGATATTATTCGTAGAATGTATTGATAAATTTTACAAGCTGTGTGTCTTGAACGGAATCTCGTGTTACATTGATCCGCTGCGCGCGCAACTTTGCTCTCGCCATCGTATTTCGTTTATACTCTCTTATTTTTGTTTTATCCCGACGTCGAGAGGAAGCTCTTCTGATAGTTTAACATGTACAACAATATGGTTAATTCTGATTGACTTTATTTCTTCTCATCTCTCGCATATTTCCCCCTCGATTTTTAACGAGGACCGGCGGATCCCGTGGAAGACTTCGGGTTGGCGATGTTGGCTTTAGCTGCGGCCAATCTCGCGCCCAAAACACGGAACGCCGAACACGAGACGACGTTCAATCCAGCTTCGTGGAAAAATTCGATAGACTTCTCGTCGCCGCCGTGCTCTCCGCAAACCGAAACTGGAATCTTTGAATTCACCGCTCTGGCGCCTCGGACGGACATCTTGATCAATTCCCCGACGCCATCGACATCGATGGTGTTGAACGGATCCGTCTCGATGATACCAAATTCTTTGTATTTCTCCAAGAACGAACTCGCGTCGTCGCGGGAGAATCCAAAAGAAAGCTGCGATAAATCGTTAGAACCGAAGCTCATGAACGCGGCGCCTTCTTCGACCAAGTTGCCAGAGACGATGCACGCTCGCGGCGTTTCGCACATCATACCGATTGGAATCTCGCGGTTGTCCGGTCCGAGCACGTCGGCTCGACTGACTTCGGAAGCGCGAGCATTGAATACTTCTTGGATGGTTTGAAAAATCAACGCGCGTTGGTTTTCAAATTCCTCGGTGGTGGAAACGAGCGGAACCATGATTTTCCCGTTCGGGTGCACGCCAGTGGCGATGTACGCATCAATAATCGCGTTTACGATGGCCTTGGTTTGCATAATCGTGATTTTCGGTTCAAGAATACCCACGCGAACGCCACGTAAACCCATCATCGGGTTCTTTTCTCTTTTGGCTTCGCACATTTCTCTCAAAGCATCCGCAGATTCCAAAGAGCACTTCTTCGCCAAGTCCGCGGCGAACTTCTCATCCTTCAATTCGAGCTCGGTCGGCAAAAATTCGTGCAAAGGCGGGTCCAACAAACGGATGGTAACCGGCAAGTTACCAGCTTGCTCAAACAAAGCTTGGAAATCGTCTTTGAGCATCGGGCCCATCTTCTTGTCCAAGATTTCAACTCTCGATGCGTCATCCTTGGCCAAAATCATCGATCGAGAGATGGAGACGCGTTCCGCGCTCGCCAAGAGCATGTGCTCCGTGCGGCACAATCCGATGCCTTGCGCGCCAAAATACATGGCGAGCTTCAATTCCGCCGCGGTATCGGCGTTTGCGTACACGCCCAAACTCTTCGCTTCTTCCACCCAACTCATGAACTTGGACATCTTCGGGTGTTGTTCGTACACGCCCTCACCAGCGGCGTTCATTTCAACTTTTCTGTTGATGACGAACCCTTCACCACCATCCAGCGAAATCCAATCGCCGGATTTCACGGTGGCGATCAAGTTCGCGGGCGAGATGCTTTCGCTGCTGTAGAAATACGCTTCTTTCTTCGCCTCGTCCACTCGCATGGTCGCGACGCCAGAAACGCACGGCAAGCCCCATCCACGAGCGACGACGGCGGCGTGCGACGTCATGCCACCGTTTTGCGTCAAGAAACCATTTGAGGCGTGCATACCGGAAACATCTTCGGCAGAAGTTTCAACGCGGCACAAAATGACGCCCTCTTTCGGGTTCGCTTTCTTCATCGCCAAGACGTCTTCGGAGGAAAACGCGACGCGGCCGACGGCTGCCCCGGGACTGGCGGCTAAACCGGTAGAGATTTTCGCGTCCTCGTACTCTTCCTCGGTCTCTTTGAATGCCGGGTGGATCAATTGGTTCAAGTGATCCAATTCGACCATTTCGATCGCTTCTGCTTTCGTGATCAAGCCTTCTTCGTACATATCGACAGCGACGTTGATGGCGGCAACGCCGTTGCGCTTGCCGTTTCTCGTTTGCAAGATGAACAACTTGCCAGAATCAATGGTAAACTCGATGTCTTGCATGTTCTTGAAGTGCATCTCGAGCTTATCGAGCGTGTCTTGCAAACTCTGCGCGACGACCGGCATTTTTTCAAACAGCGTGGAAATCGGTTCCGGCGTTCGAATACCCGCGACGACGTCTTCTCCTTGCGCGTTGATGAGATATTCACCAAAGATGATCTTCTCGCCAGTATCCGGTCTGCGCGTAAAGCACACGCCAGTACCGGAAGTTTCACCAAGGTTACCAAAGACCATGGATTGGACGTTGACGGCGGTGCCGCCCAAGGAGCTCAAGCCGGCGATCTCCCGGTACGCCTTGGCTCTCGGCTTGTTCCAAGACTCAAAGACTGCTTCGATGGCGAGTTTCAATTGCATCGTTGGGTCCGACGGGAACGGCCTGTTCGGGTCAACCTTCAAATATACTTGCTCGTACGCATCGCACACTTCCATCAAATCCTCCGCGGACAACTCGGTATCCTTCTCGACGCCTTTCTTCTCCTTGACGCGTTCGAGTTCCATTTCGAATTGACTTCTGTCCATCTCGAAAACGACCGAACCAAACATATCCAACAAACGTCTGTACGCGTCGTACGCGAACCTCTTGTTCGCACCACCGTTCGCCGCGGCAATCTTTTCACAGACCGATTTGTTCAAACCAATGTTCAAAACGGTTTCCAACATCCCCGGCATGGACACGGCGGCGCCGGATCTCACCGAGAACAAAAGCGGTTCGGCGTCGCCTTCGCCGCCAAACTTCTTCCCCAACTCTTTTTCGGTTTCCGAGATAGCAAACTCGACGTCTTCCCAAATATCTTCCACCGCGTCTGTGCCTTCAACTCGGCACGATTCGTACGTCTCGCACATGGACGCCGGAATGGTAAATCCCGGCGGCACAGGAACGCCCAGTTTCATCATCTCCGCCAACAAAGCGCCTCTGTTTTGTTTGTTTTTCAAACGATGATAAGAATAAACGGAATTGGTTAGTAAATGTCACATTGTATTCGTCATCGATCGTTTGCGAAAGAAGAAGAAGACCAAGAAGAAGAGCGTATAAGAAAAAAAATTTTTTGTTTGTTTTTGCTCGTGAATGGGCTCATATTTTTTTCCCCCTCAAAAAATGAAAAAAAACGTGTCCCTCTGTGAGTTCGTTTCTGAGCACTCGCGGCTTAACCAACTCTCTCGCAAGGAAACAAAGAAAAAGATACGCACTTGTTCCCGAGAATGTCTTTCAATTCAGCGCCACCATCGCAGGTTTTGGAGTTGAAAATGTACACCACTTTCGGTTCTCCCGTGGGTTTCGTTGGGATTTGCACCGCGTTGTTCGTGATGACATCGCTTTGGGAAGACGAAACTTTTGAACTCGTGATTACGCCAGGGAGTTTTTGGTGTCGACGCGTCGTCGTCAAAGAAGAAGATGAATTCTTCCTCGAAGACAAAGAAGAAGAAGATTTTTGTTGTTGTACAAATACATGCTGCGAGGCAGACAAGGATGAAGACATCATCGTTATCCAGGTGTTCGCAAAAGAGCGAGTATTTACGTGTGTATGTGAGAGCGCGCGTGCGTGTGTGTGAATTCTAATGAAGAAATTTCCTTTCTTTTTCTTCGAATTCAACCGACACAAGTCGCGAGGAGCCACAAAAAAGCATCTGCGTGCCTTCTGGTCAAAGCGCCACGTCAAGATATTTTTTTCTCTTCTTTGTCTTCTTCTTCTAACGATGAATTTGGTCTGATCACAACACACAAAAAAGTCAAACAACGAGTGTTATATACAGAGTGGATAATACAAACGGACGCGCGATTTCGGGTGGTGGTTATAGTGTGACCGGTACCACCGATGCTGATCATCATCAAAAGATGATGATGTTTGGATTTTTGTGTTCTTGCGCGTGTTCAAGCGCGGCGATCTTCGCGCCTTGCAGTGTGTGTTGAAAATGATTTTTTCTTTTTTTGCCAACACCCACACCAAGAGAGAGCAGAGGGGAAAAAGGAAAAAGCATACATCTCTCTCTGAAACCATCTTTCGCGCTTCTTGCCTTCTTTCTTTGCGCACCTTGAACACCAAAGCTTTGCAAGTGTCCTCGTCAGAATAAAAAAAAAACAAGAACGCAAAAGCACAACGAGAAGAAGACAAAGAGATGTTCCGTCGTCGAGTCGCAGCAGAAGCAGCGGCGTTGACTGGGAGGATTTTGGGTAATCGTCGTCCTCATCTTCCTTTATCTTCTTGGTCTTCTTCTATTCCTTCACCATCATCATCATCGTCTCGTACGTTTTCCTTGCATTCGGAATTCATCATGGAAAAAGAACGAGGCCAATGGAGTGCCTTCGTGGCAAAAAACTCTTCTTCTTCTGCCGCGACGCGCGAACTCAACGCGGAAATCGAAGAAGAAGAAGAAAAGCACGTTCATCAATGGATGATGAACGACGATTTGAAACTCGAGTTAGAAGAACTGTTCAATCATCATCGTTACAACAACAACAAGAACAACAAGAACAACAAGAACAACGTCAAAAACGCGGCTTCGACTAAAAGTGAACCGACAACAGGTGCACAGAATTATACGACGTTTACGACGAAACAAAAGAAGAACGAAAAAAAGTGCGTTGTTGGAAACGTGCCAGAATACATCTGTCGCTCTTCCTCGTTCTCCTCCGGGGTTGCTACGAAAAAATGCGACGATGCGACGAAGACTTTAGTGGTGGCGGGAAGAAACGAGAAGACACGCTCGGAATCCGATTTACTCGGCGAACTGGATACCATTCCAAAAAGCGCTTTGTACGGTATTGCCACCCAAAGGGCAGTGGACAATTATCCAATCACCGGAGTGAAACTGAGCCACTTTCCGGAGTTTATTCGCGCTTTAGCGTTCGTCAAGAAAGCAGCCGCGACGGCTAACTTTAAGGTTGGATTAATCTCGAAAGAAATTTTTGAGGCGATTTCCATCGCGTGCGATAGTTTGTTGGATTCAAACGAACATCACGGAGACTTCATCGTCGATGTCATCCAAGGCGGCGCTGGCACATCCACAAACATGGCTGCGAACGAAATCATCGCGAATTTGGCTAACTTGAGTTTGAACAAACCAATCGGATCGTACGAAATCGTCCATCCGAACGATCACGTTAACTTGTGCCAATCGACGAACGACGCCTATCCTACTGCCGCCAAACTCGCGGTTGGTTTACACCACGAAAAAATGGTTTGCGAATTGAAACTGTTGATTCAGTCTTTCCGCAAAAAAGGCGACGAGTTTAAATACATCGTCAAGATGGGAAGAACCCAGTTACAGGATGCCGTGCCGATGACGTTGGGTCAAGAGTTTAACTCCTTTGCCAATTCTCTCGAATCCGACTTGGCGTATTTAATGAAGAACGTCAACGCGTTGTATGAATGCAATTTAGGAGGCACCGCGATTGGTACCTCCATTACCGCGCACAAAGAGTTTTCCAAAGAATCGATCGACGCTTTGAAAGAGTTGACAAAATTACCATTCACGAGCGCGAAAGATTTCGTCGAGGCGTCGAGTTCCACCTCTTCGTTTTTGTTGTTTTCGAGCATTTTGAGAAGAATCGCTTTGAAAACGTCAAAAATATGCAACGATTTGCGTTTGTTGAGCTCTGGTCCGAGATGTGGTTTCAACGAGATTGATTTACCCGCCGTCGCGCCTGGGTCTTCCATTATGCCGGGGAAAATAAATCCCGTCATCCCCGAGGTGATGAATCAAGTGTGCTTTCAAGTCATAGGCGCGGATGCCGCAATATCCATGGCTTCCGAACACGCGCAGTTGCAACTTAACGCGTTTGAGCCTTTGATCGTGTACAACTTATTAAACTCGTTAGACTCCATGACCAACGGTTTAAAAGTCTTGCGCGAAAAGTGCATCGATGGTATCACCGCGAACGAAGACGTCTGCGCGAGCCACGTGAACAACTCCATCGGCATCGTGACCGCGTTGTTGCCTAAAATCGGGTACAAAAAAGCCACCCTGGTGGCAAAAACCGCGCTGGAAACGAACAAACCAGTTTTTCAAGTCGCCACGGAAGTGCTCAACTTCCTCTCCCAAGACGAGGCGGAAACGCTGCTGAACATCGAAAACATGACCGGCGTCGTCGCCGGCGATAAAAACGCCGAGGCAAAAAGAAACTCGTATCCCAAACGAGGCGTAGACATCGAGTCGCCGCAATCCGCCGGAGGTGATAAGTGTAACTTCTGGAGTTACATGTACCCGCCGGAGAGGCAGTTGTTTCAATCCGCCGGCGCTATGTAAAATACTATTTATTTTAGAGAGATGGAGAGAAACTCTTGAAAAAGACTTTGACATCTCACATCCACATGCCACCCAACAAAAGTGAATTTAATTAATACAAAAAAGTTCCCTTAATTGCCTTATAAAGCACTCCTCCTTTCCTCGAGATAAAAGAAGACAAAGAAGAAGACAAAGAAGGAGAAGAAGCAAAACATCACAAAAGTTCATCACAGTTCACGCGCCGAAACCCGTATAAATAAGATAAGTAGTATTTTCGCGCGTCGTCGTCATCATGTCTGCGACAATGAGTAAATTGAATTCAGTGGCGGTGTGGCGGCAGTTACAAAGAAACGAGTCCAACAGTTTCACTTCGTCTTCATCGTCGTCGAGAAGAGGCGCTCGCATTCAAAGAAGTAGTCACAGTAGAAGACAAAACACTTGCTCTTCATCGTCTTCTTCTTCTTCTTCT
>TARA_B110000483_G_scaffold243664_1_pt1 | contig 13138 bp, 13 predicted proteins | sample TARA_B110000483 | Tara Oceans TARA_B110000483 (sample SAMEA4398176) | marine metagenome | biome: Polar Biome; feature: [SRF] surface water layer (ENVO:00010504); material: water (ENVO:00002006), including particulate matter (ENVO:01000060) such as... | depth 5 m
ATACAATCGTAAAACAAAATACAATCGTAAAACAAAATACAATCGTAAATAATACAATCGTAAATAATACAATCGTATATAACTTAATATAAAATATAAATGTTGTTTTATATTAATCTTTAATAAAATCATTTGATATTTTTTCAAATATAATTATAGCTGTGTTACATACATCTACAAGTAATGTTATAATATCTATTTTTTCTTTTTCATTTAGGAACGCCAATCTTATTAAACTTTTATTAATGTGGGGGTGTGGTTTTGCGAATCCACAATATGTTAAATATTTGTTACTTGCGTTCTCTTCTACTTTTGTGGTGTCAATTATGTAGTATTTTTCATATAATATATATTCTAAAACTTTACCCAATGTATAATCTTCATCAATTAATGTAATATCATAACTATTTTGAATAGTGTTGTCAGATAACTCTATTATACTTTCATCAGATTGTATATTATTACTGAAATTCTTAATTTTATTTATCATACCATAGCAAGCTTTATATATAATGCTCATTTCACTAAATGGTCCAACTGATTCTATTGTAAAATTAAACGAATCTTTTTCTATTATTCTTTTAGCATCTAAAAGGAGCCAGTCTTTTTTGTAATCACTTATTGAATCTTTTTTGAAACCTTTTGATTTTAAATCTTTTACAATGTTATTCCATTCATTATTAATTTTCAATTTATCAGTAGAAGCACCATAACTACACGTAGAAACAACATTAAAAGCACTATCTTCTTTAGCAATCCCGATATCTAATACGGCAGTAAATTTAATATGTTCGCCCGTAATTATGTCGGATATTTTAGGTCTTAGTCGCACAATTTCAATATAATCATCTGTAATAGAATCGGGAGGGAATATTTTATTTACATCAGACGTTGACAAGTATTTATCATTCTTAACATTTTTAATTTTAAAATCCTTTGTTGTAGCATACATGGTTGAATCAGTATCATTCAATACATCTAATTCGATTATATAATCTTTAACGGGGAAATCTGTGTCAGTGATATGTATTGGAATACAACTTAGTCGTTGTTTAATCAACTCATTATTCATTCTAGTTGTATTTATTTCAATGTTTACAAGATTTTTTTCATATGGAGATGTTCGAAATACAATTGTAGGTATTTCTGATAAAATAAATCGCCTTAAAGCATTCGCAATACTTACATTAGTTCCACTAAGTCTGAATTTTAAATAATTATCTTCTTGTGATATATCTGTTATTTTTGGATTCATAGTTAATATATTATATATATAATTAATTAAATCAATTTTTAAATAAGTTTAAAACAAAATACGTAAAATAAAATAGATTATATAATGAGTTCTATTCTTTATTATAGTAATTATTGTAATAATTGTAAACCATTATTACAAAAACTATCACAATCAACAATTAAGGACGACATGCATTTTATATCCATCGATAAACGTATTAAGAAACAAAACGGCAATACATATATTATTTTAGAAAACAATGAAGAAATATTATTGCCTCCCAATATTAGTAAAGTCCCCGCTTTATTGTTACTAAACAGAGGGAATAGAGTGTTGTTTGGACAAGAAATATATGATTTTATTAAACCACAAGAAGTAGAAATAAGTAATAAATCAACATCAAATAATGGCGAACCATTTGCTTTTTCGTTAATGGATAACGCCACAGGGGGATTTGGTGTGGCGTCAGATAATTTTAGTTTTTTAGATCAAGATACAGAAGAATTGTCGGCACAAGGTAGTGGTGGAATGCGCCAACAACACCATTATGCTAAGTTAGATTTACAAAATGTAATAGAAACCCCCCCGGATACTTATACTCCTAACAAAGTTGGCGAGGTTTCAATAGAAAATTTACAACAAAAAAGAAATAATGATATTAATTAATATTATTTAAAAAAAGGGTATTAAATATCATTATATGAGCAAGGTACATATTTTGAAAGGGTTTAACGACCATTTTATGGAAATGGTTTTAGATATTGAGCGAGTATTTCCAGACGACAATGATATTTCAACCGTTAAAAATTCTTTTGTAGAGTTACGTAAAGCTAACCCGAAGCTTGTAATTAAAGTATTCAAAGAACAAATATATAATATATATAATAATGAAATAGAAGAAGGAAATATTGATTTTTTTATTAACAAAAATTATCAGAAAGATATTGGGAATATACCAGAATCCGAATATATATTAAATAAAATTAATATATTGAGAAATCCAGTTAGAAATATGGATAAAAACGATCAGGATAAAGTAATTAAATATATGCAAAATTTATCGAAATTGTGTAATTTGTATTATAAATAAATTATTTTGTAATACTTTGATTTAAAAATATAATATAAATGAAACTATATTATGGGAGACAAAAATGATGAACAAAGAAATTACGACGGAGAATGTGAGAATGATCCAAACCACGAAAGCGACAGTGAAAGCGACAGTGAAAGCGAAAGCGAAGGCGAAGGCGAAGGCGAAGGCGAAGGCGAAGGCGAAGAACATTCAAAAGACCAAAACACAAAACAAGAGATACATAAAGAGATTGAACATATTAGAAAAATAATATATGATTTTACAAAAGATTTAATAATTACTTTTCCAGAATTGAAAACAAACTTAAACTCAAATTTAAAATGTATTATTAATAATGAAAATATAACAGATGATCTTGTGTTTTCAGTAAATAGTATAAAAGATTATTGTATTGAAATTTATCCTAAAAAATTCTTTGATATTCTATATCAAAACGAAAAAATGTTTGACGGCGATGAGTCTTTGTTTTTATTACCCAATATAGATTTTAAGATTTTATGGAAAGAAAATATTAGCGACAACACAAAAACTACAATTTGGAAATATTTGCAACTATTGTTATTTTCATTAGTTTCGGAAATCCCCGATTCAAATTCGTTTGGAGATACCGCCAAATTATTTGAAGCAATAGATACAGATGAATTTAAGAGTAAACTGGAAGAAAGTATTTCAAATATGGAATCGTGTTTTGATATGAGTAATAATGGATTTGATGATATGTCATTTAACAATACCGATTGTTTACCTGACCCTACAAAATTACATGCGGATTTAAATAAAATGATGGATGGAAAATTAGGAAATTTAGCAAGAGAAATTGCCGAAGAAACCGCAAAGGATATCGATATTGATTTCAACGACGAATCATCAGTAAATGATGTATTTAAAACATTGTTTCAAAATCCATCTAAACTTATGAACCTAGTTACAAAAGTAGGTAATAAATTAGATACTAAGATTAAGTCAGGTGATATAAAAGAAAGCGAGTTGTTAAATGAGGCAGCAGAAATGATGCAAAATATGAAAAATATGCCTGGAATGGAGAATATCCAAAATTTATTTAAACAACAAGCAATGGGTAATAATAAAATGAACGTTAACGCAATGCAGTCTCATTTACAAAGAAATATTAAATTAGCAAAACAAAAAGAACGTATGAGAGAAAAAGCAAAACAAAAAACAGAATCAACCGAACAACCTAATTCGACAGAATCTTTTGATATTGCAAATAAAGCTGCGATGGATTTATTACTATCAGAAGGTGTTAATTTTGATGAAATGGAAAACTTTATTTTTAAAACGGGCGAAACATACGAGAAAACAACACGCAACCCTGAAAATAATTTAGAAAAAAAGAAAAAAAAAAAGAAAAAAAGACGTAAATAAAACAAATAAAAAACTATAAATATATATATGACAAGTGAATTCTGGTTAAACCGGCCAAGTATATTATTAAATAAACATCACATACTTGAACTATGGCCTAAAAAACATATGTCTAAAATTGAAAAATTAAATGCTATAACACGTTTAATATTATTATTAACAGTAGCAGGTTATCTATTTACAAATAATATAAAAATAATAATATCAGGGTTAATAACTTTATTTGTAATTGCGTTGGTAAATAAAATACAAACAAAACCTAGTAATAGTGTCTTGAATACAGAAAGTTTTACAAATGGTGAAATCTATGAATTAATTAAAAATAATTTCAGCGAGCCAACTGAAAAAAATCCTTTAATGAATGTAATGTTAACTGATATTTATGATAATCCAAATAAAAAATCTGCCGCCCCATCTTACAATCCCATTGTCGCAGAAAATATTAATACAGCAACAAAAGAATTTGTAACTAATAACTTTGGCGATCCGAATATTGATGAAAAATTGTTCAAAGATTTAGGAGATAATTTCGCATTTGACCAATCAATGAGAACTTGGTATTCCACCCCAAATACTCAAATTCCAAATGATCAAAAAAATTTTGCTGAATATTGTTATGGGGGTATGACATCGTGTAAAGAAGGGAACGAAATAGCTTGTTCGCGAAAATAGTGGTTGTAATAAAATAATATATATATTATTATATAATGGCCTCTGTTTATGATTATACATTAAATCAAAGTACCAGAATAGGTAATGATGTGTGTGACCAAAGTCAACAAACAATACAAAATTCCTCTGCTTCAACATATATGCTAAATAATTATCGCAGTGAATGTCCAATGGATAATGCTATTGATTTTGCTACAAATAATTTAAATGTTAATTTTAAAGGAAGCCACCAAGTCGGTATTGGGGGATGTAATATTGATAAAAGTTCAAAATTACTACTAAACTCTTTATCAAAACCAAGATGCAGAATAAGTTTAAATCAACGCACATTTTCAACAGTTCCTTACTTAGGAAGAGGGAAATCTAATCCTATATTAGAGGCACAAATCCAACAAGGCCAGTTGTCAAATAACCGTAAAAGTATTACTCAATCATCAGAAATGTCATACATAAAGTATCACAATACTCCTATGATTGATACATTGAAATCGACTATTAATAATCCAGCTAATTTAGTAGAAGAAACAGCAGACAATGGATGGATTAGAGGCGGTATTCCGTCTCGCGAACTTACACGCGACAAAGAATGTGAAAACACCGAACAATGATTTATACCAATACATAATTAATTTAAATAATATTCAATAAATTAATTATGTATAAAACAGATTTTATATGCAATTATAAACAGCACGAGGATGAAGATAAAGAAGACATGTATAGAATACAGCTATTACAGATTTTTGATTTAGAATTATGGGACGACACTGTAATTAATACGGAAATACAAAATATTTTTAATAAATATAAAGACGACCTAAAAGATATTTTAGAAGCTGCAAATAAATCAGAAAAATTATCAATTATTAAAAACGTAATAGGCAATGACGATTTAACATTATTTAAAGGATTATTTCAATTTGAGCTTTGCGATTTAATTCATTTATGTATATGCGATTTAACTAATTCTAATACAATTAAAATAATTAATAAAAACAATCTGATTAATAATCTATAATATATACATATGGCTTCTACACGTAGTAAAAATACACCTGGAAATTACGAATTAGAACAAAGAGTAAATAACCTATCACAAAATTATGATCTATACACCCATTCGCAATACGGTCCTGCATACAAAACTGCTATACCCAGTATAGGATACACACCGAGTTTTATATCACGCGATGCTTTATCCAGCAATCCAATTGATATTGAAACAGCCCTTTTTGGTATAAATTCAACGAATTTAGTTGAACCAACACCCAAAACAATGGCGCATTTAAAAAAAATACCCGAAAAAGATTTCTTTGATAGAATCCCGGTTATAATGCCAAAGAATCTTGTTATTGAAAAAAATCAAAGACCTTTACGCTCTTAAATACATTGTCCAACAGTTTAAAATAACAACTACATAATATTGTATGAAACGCAATTATATTTGTATAATAGGAAACATTCCATTCGGGATATTTGGTATAATTTGGAGATCACACGTAATGGTATTTATGTTTATGTTAGGAATATTATTTCATATGAATCCATGTAATAATATTTTAAAATATTTTGACCTACTCATTAATATATTTTTAACTTATAATGCTATGTTGTGTGAAAGAAAAACTATTGTTCCGGCATCATTTTCGGGAATAGTATATATATATAATATATTTGCAACCAATGTTACGAATAATAGAACTTTAAGTAATATAACACACGCAGTATGTATACAATTAGTAGGATTATATGGTTATTTTTTATTATATAAACATACTCCGTGTTTAGATTTTTACTTTATTTGTAATGTGTAAATCATATAATAATAGCTATAATAAATATTTATTTACATAATTTTTAATTATAAAAAGTATTACTAATATCAATAGCTCTTTCAAAATTTTGGATATCGGTGTCAATTATTTTATTACCTTCGTTCCATTCTGTAAACGCAATTTGTGGGCGACATTCTTTTTTTTGTAAGTGTGGGATTTTTTTCATAACCAAATAATCAATTCCGTGTTTTATACCATTATCAAATAAATGTTGTAAAATTTTTTTAGCTCCGTTTTTATTTATAGAATAACAAAAAAACCCCCCAATGTAATTATTATCAATTAAATCATATAACGACAATGATTCGTTATTATTATACATTAAATTGTATTTTTTTCTAATACTTGAATACATACTGTATCCTAACAAAACTGTTTCATTCTGTATTAAATCATTTTTTATAGAAAGTAAACTACTGTACCAATTGTGTTTCAATTCTATATCATCTTCCATAATTATGTAATAATCTGTGGAAGAATCTTCCATAAGAGCTTTCCAAAGTTCTATATGTGATATTGCGCATCCAATTGTTCCGGCATTGTTGTTAAAATCATTACCTTCAAATGCGTATAGTCTGTAATCATCACTTTTTAAATGAATACCATCAATAGCTTCTATAAAATCAAAATCAACATTATGTAATATTTTTTCCATGTCTGATTTTCTGTCTGGTCTTCGTTTTAAATTTAAAACTTTTATTGGTAAATTCTCTTTATTAGATAAGAATTGTTCATTAATATTATATATATTTTTAACACAACCTTGTAATTCACTATTTAACTCATATGAATTTTTTTCATATATGTTACCGCGTTTACCTGATAATTTACCAATATGTATACACGTAATATCATCAAAATATGCTGTTTTATAATTTTTGCTAACATATTTGTTTGCGTAATCTAATTCAAAAAAAGAATTTTGACTATCATAATTACCTAATTCTTTTAACACTGAAATATTTGTAATACCTGGTCTAAAACTATAATGTGGCCAATAACCACAAGGACTAGTTCTTTCATTATGTTTATGTAACAATAAATTTGGTTCCAATTTTTTACCGCACTTCCAAAATAAGTCTTCTATTATTTCCCCATATCCTTTATTAAAAAGTATTTGTTTCACTCCTATATTATCATATTTTTTTAAATATATAATACTATTTGTTACATAATTTTGTTTTTTAACAAAAAACCAGTCATCTTCAATATGAACCCAGTATTTTGCCGAAGAATTTATTAAAATATTATGTATTATATTCATACTACTTTTATGACCTTTGTCTTGCTTGGTTTTTTCTATAAACTGAATCCATGGATATAAAATTTTTAATTGTTCTAGTTCTTTTTTTTCAGTTCCGTCATCAACACAGACAATTTTTTGAATACAAGATAAATCACACCAGTTAACGAGTATTGAATTAATCGTTTTTTTAAACAATAATGGTCTTTTACACGAAGTAATTGTCAAAATAATGTTGCTTTCTTGTGAATTATTTAAAATATTATATTTTTGAATAAAATTTATATTTTGCCCAACATAATTAGTATAACAATAAATATATTTTGATAATACAAATTTACTATTATCATAATCTATTTTATTTGAAAATTTGTTTATACATTTATTTACAAAATCAAGAGATATGTTGACATACGTTTGTATACTTTCATCATTTGGAATAAAATATTGACTGTTGTTAATAACATTATTTATAGCGTCTACAGTAAGATAATCAAAATTGCCATATAATAAATAGAGACATTTTATTGCTTTGTCATATTTTTTATATTTATAACATATAATCATTATTAATATATACATTTTATAGTAGTGAATTGATTCATTTAAAAATAATTTATTTTTTCTACATAATATTACATTTGTAGATAAATCTATACAGTTAACTAAAAAATCAGAAATATTTTTTTTATCATTATAATAATAATAATTAATCAACCAATATAAACCTTCCCAACGCGTTGTATCATAATTTAATGTTAACACATTATAATACACACATTGTGATAAGTTATTTCTTGTTTCTTCAAGACTTACAATCGCAATACATGCATAATATTTTTCTTGTATCCAGCAATCCGACTCAATAACTTTTTTATACCATAATATTGCTTTATCAAACTCTTTAGCATCCTTGTAGCTTTGTCCACAATAAAAAGCGTATCGATTTTTTAGCCAGGCTTCATTTTCATTTTTAAATGCGGTTTCCAATAACAAAGCATCATCTAAGTACTTATTGGGATTATTATTTCTACTACCCTTTCTACCAGATATAAAATAATAATTTCCTTCAATCAATTCACTTTCAGCAACATTTTCTTGGCAAATTAACACTTCGTGTAACACGCCAAAATATTTCCATTTTTTAGAATTATTTATAATACAAATACGGTTATACGCAAAACCGCCACCAAATTTAACTTGATAGCCCTCTTTAATTAAATTAGGTAATATAAAATTACCACATATTTCGTCATCGGCGTCAAAAATGAATATATAATCACTTTTATTACAACACAATTCTAAGGATAAATTCCTATTATGTGCAAAATTTTTCCATTGATGTTGATGTATCTCTCCTGAAATATTTAATTTTTTAAAAAAACTTTGAATAATATTAATAGTATTATCTGTCGAACCCGTATCACATATTACCCAATAATCAAATTTAATATGCTTTGTTATATTTATTAATGTTGTTTCAATTATATGCGACTCATTTTTAACAATCATATTAAGACATACAGAAGGCATTTGTATTAATACATTATTTCTATTAGTTTTAATTAATATTATTATAAATATATATATGTCTTTTACTAGATTTCACGATGATACTTGTAGAATTGAGAAACAATTACACGAATTGACTGGAACTGGGCGTTATATGTTAAATAAACCAGGTAATGGAAAAAGTCCTTGTTTTATGGAAGATCCACATTTACGATTACAAGAATGGGGTGCTAATCTTAAAACCAACTCTATTAACTTAGAAAGTGATTTATTTGGTTTAACCAGAAATGTAAATAAAGATTGTGTAAAAGCAAATAACTACAAAACCATGTCGGCTAACAGTTCTAATATATTATATCCTATTTGCGAATCAATTACAGAACAATCACGTTCAACACACCCAGCTTGGATGTGTAGAGATTTAGAACAAGTTAATTGGTATATGTTACCTCATGATCCACAAGAAAATACGTGCTTACCTTTTCAAAATAATTTAAATACACGTATTTTAGAAAAAAATAATCATAAAACTAAATATCCTGATTTGAAAGATAAATCAACACTAAAAGAAGGTATTTGCGTAGGTGGTAGAAATAATCCATTGATAAGTAGCTGCGCATCAACCAAAACTTGTAATTATAGTAATTTAGAACACTAAGGTTAAATTTATATAAATATTATATCATATTGTATATATATAAATGGCATTAGCAATACCTATAATAGCATTAGGAACATTATTTATAATATCGAATTCCAATAACCAAGAAAATGACGAAAAAGAGGGTTTTACAAATACAGACAATGTAGACGGTATTAGATTTCCAAATGATAATACAGATAATTATTTTGATAAAGCAACAAATAATGTAAATTTAAATAACAGTAATTATCCGATTGCTTCTAATATTTCTGAAAATAATATAAATAGATACGCAAATCCTAATCAAAATACAGATAAATATTTCAAACAAAAAGAAAATAGTGTTACAAGCAGTATTTTAAATAACAACCCTCCTGGAAGTGTAGGCAGTGGAAATCAACAACAAATGTCGTTGACCGGCGAACCAATAGATAATGTTAATTTTACACATAATAATATGACACCTTTTTTTGGAGCAAAGGTAAAGGGAGCAACATTGTCCGGAGATCAGGCAGAAAGTAAATTAGATAATATGCAAGGTGGTGGTTCGCAACATAATAGAAAGGTAGAAGTGTCTCCTTTATTCAAACCTACTACATCAATGCAACACAATAATGGAGCACCTAATAATAGTGATTTCATTCAATCGCGTATGAATACAAGTTTAAAACAAAACAATTTTCAACCTTTTGAATCTCAGCAGGTTGCTCCTGGTTTAGACAAAGGATATAACAGCACTGGTGGTGTTGGTTTTAATACTGGAATGGAAGCGCGCGATAAGTGGTTGCCTAAAACAGTTGATGATTTACGCGTAGACAATAATCCAAAAGTAACGTTTGATTTAAACGGCCACCAGGGTCCAGCTAATTCACATATTAAAGAGTCGGGAAACATTAAAACACAGGGCAAGGTAGAACAATATAATCCAGACACTTATTATACGGTTGGTAAAGACAGATGGTTTACAACGACAGGAATTCAAAAAGCACCATCCGCACGAAGTAATGAAATAGTTCCTGACACAAATAGAATCGATACTTCTACTGATTATTATGGTGCTCAAACATCGCAGACAAACGCAAGTTATACAAAAGGAGAATACAAAACCCCAAATCGTCCGGTTTTAAAACCTAACAGTGTTACTAATTTATCTGTTGTTGGCCAAAATAATGGTTCGGCAAATGATTACGGAAAAAAAGGTTACAAAACACTTCCCAACAATAGATCAACTACTAGCCATGTAGAGAACCTAGGTGGAATTAATGGTATGATTGGTGCTGTTATTGCGCCATTACTTGATGTAATGCGTCCATCGCGAAAGGAAAATGTTATAGGTAATTTAAGACCTATTGGAAATGCTGGTTCATCTGTTGCCCAAAATCCGATTTGGAACCCAGAAGATAAGACACGAATTACTAATCGCGAAACTACGGAAGGTGCCACGGACGGTAAATATTTAAATATAGGCCGTCAAGGTGCGGATGGCTATACTGTTAACAAACATCAACCTGTTAATGTTCAAAGAGATACAACAAATAGAGAGCATATAGGAAATTTAGGTCCATCATCATACAAAGGTAAAACAAGTTATGATGCTGCGTATAAACAACGTAATAATGTTAACAAAACATATAAGAACCACGCTAATCAAGGAGGCACCCAAATATTTAACCAACAAGCTAATATTTGTATAGCTAAAAATGACACTGATAGAAATAATAATCGTATGTGGGTTCCTAATTTAGGAACGACCACCGTTCCATCAAAAGATACATACGGGAAAATAAACGGTCCTTGTTATGACAACGCCAAATATAATGAACAGCGATTAGAACCTAATTTATTAAATGCTTTTAAGGATAATCCATTCACACACAGTTTAACTAGTTCGGCGTAAATATATATTTGAATTACTTATTAAATATATATTTTAAAATAATGTATGACATACATCATACACGAAGATATTAATAAAAAACTAAATACTTTTCTCATTGATAATAAAATTCCTAACTTAATATTTCACGGTCCAAGTGGTTCTGGGAAAAAAACATTATTGAAAGATTTTATTAATAGTATTTATAATAACAATAAAGAATATATTAAAGAAAATACCATGTATGTAAATTGTGCTCACGGAAAAGGTATTAAATTTGTAAGAGAAGAATTAAAATTATTTGCTAAAAGTAATATAAATGTTAGTAATAACATATATTTTAAATGTGTTATTTTAGTAAATGCTGATGAATTAACAATGGATGCCCAATCGGCATTGAGGCGATGTATTGAACTGTTTAGTTATTCAACGCGGTTTTTCATAGTAGTTGAAGACAAATATAAATTATTAAAACCAATATTGTCAAGATTTTGTGAAATATATGTTCCTTTACCAAAAGTAAATAACAACAGAATTAATTTACATATACATAATACACAACTTAATTGTAAGTATAAAACTAGACGCGAACAATGGTTAACTACATATTTAAAAAATACAAGCATAGCAAATTATAATGATGTGATAAAAGTTACGGAATATATATACGAAAAAGCTTATAGTGGTTTAGATATAATTAGATATTATGAAGATAAATTTACTAAGCATGATATTATAAAAAAATACCAATACTTATTAACTTTTAACAAAGTAAAATCAGTAATAAAAAATGAAAAATTGTTAATTATGTTTATTTTAAATTTAATTTTTTTACGTTCTGACATTAATTTAGAAAATATACCTTTTATGTAAATGGATGACTATTCATTATCTAGTTTATCTGAGTCTAAAATTGAGTGGTGCTCACGTTTAGTAAATACAGTAACTCCTTCCATAATAGAAGGAATAAAATCAATATACAGCGAAGCATTAAAAATCTGCATTGAAGCAGAAGAAGAAGAAAAATATTTGATGACATTTCAAACATTCTTAAGTCGAATCCCTCAATGGAACGAAAACATTATACAAACAGAGCGCGAAAGAATTGAAAAAAACTCTAATTGTTCTTATTTAGAAGAATTAATTAGTTGTGTACATATTATTCAATTAAAAGCATTAACATGTGTCCGCGTTGGTCAAAATCAAAAAAAAATAGATATAGATATACCTTCTAAAGATGTTTTTGTTCACAAGGTTTATGTAAATACAGCACGTAAAATATATACCAATATTTACTTATTTGAAAAAGATATAGAGCCATTACAAATACAAAAAAATAATCGCGAACTTGAATTAATAATAAGAGAATCAATATTAAATAGTATCAGGGATACAATGCCAATAGATAAAATTTTAAAAGCATATATTGAAGAGACAAGTGAGGATGAAGTTGTCGTAGAAGAAAAAATATTAAATGAAGAAGTAATTGTTAAAACCAAAGAAGATGAAATAAAAGGTGTGGGGGAAGATTATGATTCCAAAAATGTTACGAAAGCTGCTAACGAAATAATTAAAAAGTCCCACATAACGCCTGTAAATAGTCCTGTGCCTGTAAATAGTCCTGTGCCTGTAAATAGT
>TARA_B110000483_G_scaffold120944_1_pt1 | contig 13120 bp, 6 predicted proteins | sample TARA_B110000483 | Tara Oceans TARA_B110000483 (sample SAMEA4398176) | marine metagenome | biome: Polar Biome; feature: [SRF] surface water layer (ENVO:00010504); material: water (ENVO:00002006), including particulate matter (ENVO:01000060) such as... | depth 5 m
CACAAGCTAATGTATATGCACAGATAGAATCTGACTTAACATTCGCTTCAAACGTATTACCTACATCATGGGATCAACAAGGTCGTGTGACTAAAGGAGCAGCTCAATCTCTTCTAGGAAAAGTTTTAGTTTTCCAAGAGAAATATGGAGCAGCGACAATTATCTTAGATGATGTAATTGAATCAGGTGTTTATGATCTATATGATGATTACAATACACTCTTTACGCAAGTAGCAGAAAATAATATCGAGTCAGTATTTGAAGTACAATATTCAAATGAACAAGGTGCAGGATTCGGCTGTTTACAATGTAGTGAAGGTAATGTAATGGTTGGGTTTTCTGGTATCCGAGGATACAATGGACCTACGTATGCAAGTGGATTTAGCTTCAACGTACCAGTTCAAGACTTAGTGGATCAATATACACCAAATGACAATAGATTCCGCGCAACAATCATGGATATAGAAGCTTACAAAAATGAGCAAGAGTCTCAAGGAAACCAAGTGACATATGGAGAAGGTTGGGAGCATACTGGATATTATAACCATAAGTATATTCCACGTACTGGAGAAGCTTTTCAGGATCCTAATTTGACTAACTCTACTAACTATAGAGCTATCAGATTTAGTGATGTATTATTACTTGCTGCTGAAGCTTACAACGCTACCGGCAATGATTCGAAAGCACAAGAATATGTAAATCGGGTAAGAACTAGAGCAGGATTAAGTGATCTAGTAACAACAGCAGGATCTTTAGAACAAGATATACAGCAAGAACGCAGATTAGAGCTTGCTGGAGAGGGACATAGGTTTTTTGATCTGGTAAGAAGAGGTGAAGCTGCGGCAAAGATTCCAGGCTTCATAGTTGGCACTCATGAGCTCTTCCCTATCCCATTAGTAGAGATAGAAGTTGCAGGAAATATATGGGCACAAAATCCAGGGTATTAGAGCCATTGGCACTTTTAATATTGTTAAATTTTTCGGATCTCATTTTTAACGATATAATAATTAGTACTCCGTTCAATAATAGAGGCCTTTAAAGAAAACAATGAATATTAATTAAATCAATCTAATTGATAAATATGAAATACATAAAACAAACACTATTAATGCTACTTGCGATCACAACGATCATAGCCTGTAGCGAAGACGATCCTTTCACAGGAATATCTGTCACTGCACCATCTAACTTACAGATGAACATACAGCCAGATGCCGACCAAGTAGGATTAGTAAATATCATCCCTACAGCAGAAGGTACATCATACTTTAAACTAGACTATGGCGACGGTTCTACAGAGGACAGAATCGATGTAGGACAGGCTGCAACTCATCAATATGCAGAGGGTACATTCACTATTACTGGTACTGCGTTTAACGTTATGGGAGATTCTATTCAAGCTACGCAAACATTGACAGTTGCTTTTGATCCTCCTAGTGATTTAATATTAGACATCTCAATAGATGAAGTAAATACTAATGTAATCACTGTTACTCCCAGCGCAACTAATGCAATGAGTTATGACATATTTTTTGGTGATCTGGTTGATGAAGTCCCAACTATCATTATGGAAGGTTCATCTGCCAACCACAGTTACACAGAAGCTGGAGATTTTGAAGTAAGGGTAATAGCAAGATCAGGATCAATAACTACAATAGAAGCAACTGAAACCGTTACTATTGTATTACCAGCTGTACAACTATCTTTTCCAATTGACTTCGAAAGTGATGAAATTGATTATGGACTTATTTCATTTGGTAACGCAGAATTATCTATTGTAGATAATCCGGACATGAACGGAAACACATCGAATAAAGTAGTGAAATTTTTCAAGGCCGAGGGTGCAGAAGTTTGGGCTGGTGGATTTGTTGAAATGCCGAATCCAATAGATTTTAGTTCTGAAACAAATATCACAATGGATGTATGGAGTCCAAAATCTGGAGCTACGGTAATGATTAAAATAGAAAATAGTAATGATCCAAATACTTTTGTCGAAGTGATGGCTACGACCTCTGTGAGTAATACTTGGGAAAATCTAAGCTTTGACTTTAGTTCTGTCGATCAGTCAACTAATTATAGTCAAGTAGTAGTTTTTATGGATTTTGGAAATCCTGGAGATGATTCAGATTACTATTTTGATAACATTACACTCGGTGAAGGTAACGGCGACGGTGGCGGCGGAGAAGATGACATAATCGCCATGCCTATCGACTTCGAAGCAGACATTGACTACGTTTTTGAAAACTTTGGAAATGCTACGACAGACGTAATGGACAATCCTGATATAAGTGGAGAAAACGTCTCATCGAAAGTTGGTCATCTTAATAAAGCTTCAGGATCAGAAGTATGGGCTGGATCATTCATCGATCTCACTGGAAACCTTGATGTCTCAGCTGGAAATACTATCAATATGAAAACATGGTCACCTAAAGCAGGTATACAAGTACTTTTAAAAGTAGAAAACAAAAGTGATCCAAATATATTTCTAGAAATACCAGCAACTAATACAGTAGCTGATGCATGGGAAACTTTATCATTTGACTTCAGTGCATTAGACGCGACTCAAGACTATGGTCGAGTAGTTATATTTTTTGATTTTGGAAATGCTGGAGACGATTCAGATTTCTATTTCGACGATATAACACAACAATAATTAATAGCTAAATAAACCATATTATTTCAATTTGTAACATAACAAAAGAAATGAACGTAATACATAAAATACAATATGCGCTCGCAGCCTTTCTTCTTATAGGATTAGTAGGCTGTCAGGAAGAGATCAGAGAAGTAGGTAATCTCGAAGCGCCAAAAAATCTCACAGTATCTACATCAGTAAACCCTGATGGTTCTGGAATAGTTAACTTCGATGCCAACGCAGATGGGGCTATTATATACCACTACTTCTTAGGCCTTAGTGATACTGAAGACGCGGCAATAAGTGGTGATGGTAACCTCCAAGCGGTCTATAGATCATCAGGAGACTACACTGTTAAAGTTATTGCATATGGTGCGGGTGGAATCGCCACCAATGCTACTGTCGATGTATCTGTAGAAGTAATATACGAAGCTCCTGCAGATCTCATACAAATCCTAACTGGAGGAGATAGCCGTGATTGGCAATGGGAAAAAGAAGCGCCTGCACACTTAGGAGTAGGCCCTATGTTTGATGATGCTGGATTCCCCGTTGGAGAACCAATATGGTACACAGCTCAGCCATTCGAAAAAGAATCTGAAGGATGTTTGTATGAAGATATTCTGACATTTACATTGAACGGTACTAATGTAGATTATCAATTAAAAAGTAATGCCGTTACATATTTCAATCGAGGTGAAGTATTAAGCGCCCTTGGTACCGGAGATCCTAGTGAAGATGCTTGCTATGATTTTTCTGAAATAGGTAAAGTTCCTCTTGGATTTTTTGAAACAACATCTGGACTCACAAATACAACCGACGTTGGATTTGTATTAGGAAATAATTCATTTATGAGTTACTATCTTGGATCTAGCACCTACGAAGTATTGTCGTATACTAACGATGTGATATATGTGAGAGTTATACAAGAAGATGATGGTGGAGCACAGTTTGCTTGGTACCAAAGGTTTAGAGCAACAGATGCCGTAGTTGTAGATCCTGAACTAGATTACGAACTAGTATGGGAAGATGAGTTTCTATTTAATGGAGCACCTAGTAGTTCGAGATGGTCCTATGATCTCGGTACTGGAAATAATGGCTGGGGTAATCAAGAAGAGCAATTCTATACAGACAGAACAGACAACGTATTTATAGAAAACGGAATCCTTAATATCATCGCTAAGAGAGAAAATTTCTCAGGATCTCAATTTACTTCTGCACGTATGAAGACTCAGGACAAATTTGAATTTACTTATGGTAAAGTAGAAATCAAAGCAAAACTTCCAAACGGTAAAGGTACGTGGCCAGCACTATGGACGTTAGGTGCTAACTTTCCAGAAGTGGGATGGCCAACTTGTGGAGAGCTAGATATCATGGAGCATGTTGGAAATAATCAAAATGTAGTACAATCAGCTATTCACACTCCATCTAGTTTTGGTGGTACAATCAATAAAGGATCGCTTACTGTTCCAGGTGTATCTAACGAGTTTCACGTTTACGAAATGGAATGGACAGCAGATTTTGTAAGTTTTTCTGTAGATGGCAGTAAGTATTATACTTATCAACCTGATGTACAGAATGGAGATACATGGCCATTTAATACTGACCAATTTTTGATTTTTAATGTAGCTATGGGCGGAAGCCTTGGCGGAGCTATAGAATCTGGATTTACTGAGTCACGTATGCAAGTTGATTATATTAAAGTGTACCAAGAGGTGGAATAGAATTAAAAGCAATCAATTAATCAATTGCTAATAGATTGATTAATACATGAATTATAATAGGCAATAATCACTAAAATAATTAACCCAGATAAAAGTGGTTTTATCTGGGTTAATTTTAAATGGAGATAATTGAAATATTAATTCTAGCCGCTAATTTCAATCGAAAGTGTTTTGACCGCACGATGAAAAAAGATTCTTTTCTCTTGGAAACTAAGCTGAGCGGTTGGAAGACTGTCAGCTGTAATTCGGACTTTGATCTGCCAAATGCATATCGAAATATCTAATGGATTATGAGTAAATAAAAAATAGAGAAACTATCTAAACCAACTAATAATACCAATCGACAGTCACTTGATCGTGCGATTCCAGAAAAATATATACAAACTAAAGAAACCACTAGGACACTCAACAAACCATTGAAAAATTAGACAATCCAGCTACGAAATCATACTTTCACGAGCTTAATGTAACTAATACACTAACTAGAAATGACGCAAAAATAATGGGAAGAATAATGATCCTAGTCTCTGTTGCTATTGCTTGCATTGTAAGCTGCGGTACAGCCAATAAAATTGATATCATCGAAAATAAAGTTATGGTGCCATCTTCTATCAAATACGATGGCGTGGAATCACTACTAAAGCAAATGACCCTCGATGAGAAAATTGGTCAAATGAACCAATACAGTGGATTTTGGAATGCAACCGGGCCCACTCCAAAAGATGGTGATGCTGCCCAAAAGTATAAGAATCTAAAATCTGGTTTGGTAGGATCTATGCTTAACGTAAGAGGTGTAGAACAAGTTAGAAAAATACAAAAAATAGCAGTCGAAGAGACTAGACTAGGGATTCCATTGATTTTTGGTTTTGATGTCATCCATGGATATAGTACTATCTCTCCAATTCCATTAGCAGAAAGTGCTTCTTGGGATATGGATGCCATTAAACTATCATCAAAGATAGCAGCAATGGAAGCGGCAGCGTCCGGACTTAATTGGACATTCGCCCCTATGGTAGATATATCTAGAGACGCACGATGGGGACGAGTAATGGAAGGTGCAGGTGAAGATCCATATCTAGGAAGTAAAATCGCGGAAGCTAGAGTGAAAGGACTTCAAGGTGATAATTTATCTGATCCATTAACAATAGCAGCATGTGCTAAGCACTTTGCAGGTTATGGATTTGCAGAAGGTGGCCGTGAATACAACACTACAGTGATCAGTGGTGACATACTACACAATATAGTCTTACCACCCTTCAAGGCTTGTGTAGATGCAGGAGTAGCGACATTTATGAATGGATTCAATCAAATGAATGGTATTCCAGTAACAGGCCATGTCCAATTGCAAAGAAAGATACTCAAAGGGCAATGGGAATATGAAGGAATGATCGTATCAGATTGGGGATCTATAGGTGAAATGACAGTTCATGGCTATGCAGCAAATGAGAAAGAAGCAGGATTGAAAGCCATACTTGCAGGTAGTGACATGGATATGGAATCATATGTCTATGAAAAGTATCTCAAAACACTAGTAGAAGAAGGCAAAGTAGACGTTGAACTGATCGATGATGCAGCGCGTAGAATTCTAAATCTCAAACATGAGTTAGGCTTGTTCGAAGATCCATACAAATACTGTGATGCAGAAAGAGAAGCTAGAGTTATTGGATCAAATGAAATTATATTGGCTACTAGAAATATGGCAAGGAAATCTGTAGTTCTTCTAAAAAATGAAAATAGAGGATTACCTATTAAAGCCAATAAAAGTGTAGCCGTAATAGGTCCTCTTGTATCAGATAAAAATAGTCCGCTTGGTAATTGGCGAATAGCAGAAAAAGACAACACAGCCATCTCAGTAGAAGAAGGATTATCTAAATACAAGGCTATCGATTGGACATTTCTTCAAGGAGTTCAATTGACTACCGGACCTACCCATTTTGTATTGGAAACCAAGATTAATGAAAACAATAGAACAGGAATCTTGGAAGCAGTAGCTAAAGCAAAAGAAGTAGATCAAGTGATAATGGTACTAGGCGAACATGGATACCAATCAGGGGAAGCGCGCAGTAGAACAAAACTTGATTTTCCAGGACTACAGCAAGAACTATTAGAAGCGGTGCATGCTGTCAATCCAAATATTGTACTCATTGTAATGAGTGGTCGGCCATTGGATCTCAGCTGGGCCGATGAGCATATACCAACTATTGTTCAGGCATGGCAACTAGGCACAGAATCAGGAAACGCACTTGCGGAAATAATTATGGGAGAATATAATCCCAGCGGTAAATTGCCGATGTCTTTCCCTCGTTCTGTAGGTCAGATGCCTTTATATTACAATTGTAAAAGCACAGGTCGCCCTACACAAGAAAAAAATCCGGATGTTGTTTTCTGGTCACATTATATAGATGAAGAAAATAGTGCCCTCTACCCTTTCGGACATGGCGAAAGCTATACCACATTTGCATATAACAACTTAAAAGTATCAAATACTAGCAGTGGATTCATAGTCACTATCCAACTGACAAATACAGGAAATATGGCTGGCGAAGAGATAACACAACTATACATAAGAGATATCTCAGCTAGTATTACGCGTCCTATAAAAGAGCTGAAGGGATTTGAAAAGAACATGCTTAAGCCAGATGAAAGTAAGATAATAACGTTCATCCTTACTGATAAAGAATTAGGTTTCTTTGATAACGAAGGAAACTACCATGTCGAAGATGGGATGTTTGATATCATGGTCGGAGGAAGTAGTGAAAAAGTACTAAAAGCTATCGCTGAAAGAATAACAGTGGATATGACTCCGTAAGTTTGAAATAGAATAAAACGAAAACAATAAATGAAAAATAATCCAATATACTTAGGAGAGAAAGAAGCTCATTTTAATAAGCCCGAAATTGAAGGAAAGTTAATAAACTTTAAAGGAGAAAAGTATTACAAAATATCGAACAGCGATGCTATGAGGCCTTTCTTTATGAGCATTGTCAGCGATTCAAATCATTGGATGTTCATATCGAGTAATGGTGGTTTGTCTGCAGGAAGAAAAGACTCAGGTTTTGCTCTATTCCCATATTACACAGATGATAAAATCACAGAATCGGCTGCGATTACTGGAAGTAAAACAATATTAAAAGTCCATACTGATGGCAAAACTAAATTGTGGGAACCCTTTTCTAATAGGTATGCTGGAATTTACAAGATAGCTAGAAATCTTTATAAAAACAGTTTTGGAAACAAAGTCATTTTTGAAGAAATCAACGAAGATCTAGGTCTAACATTCAGATATTCATGGTGCTCTAGTGATCGGTTTGGATTTGTAAAAAATTCAACATTAGTCAACACTTCAAATAAAGAAATCAAAGTAACAATCTTAGATGGAATTCAGAATATAATGCCCTATGGTGTTGACACTGCTTTACAAGGAACCGGTAGTAACCTAGTTGATGCGTACAAGAAAAATGAGTTAGAAAAAGAAGTGGGTTTGGGTATTTATGTTCTAAGCGCAATTATTGTCGATAGAGCGGAACCAAGCGAAGCATTAAAAGCAACGACAGTTTGGTCATTAGGAATGAAGAACCCTAAATATTTAGTGTCTTCATTACAACTAGATGAATTTAGTCAGGGAAAGGACATCGTTCAAGAAGAAGCTATTCGAGCAGAGAAAGGAGCATATTTCATTATCTCTGACATAAGTTTAAATCGAAATTCAGAAGAGCAATGGATGTTTATCGCAGATGTTAATCAATCAGTAGTAGATGTAGCTGATATTTCGAATAAAATAAAAACAGAGAATGACTTATTGACTGCAATTCAAGAAGACATTGAACTTGGTACAAAAAATTTAAGGGAATTGAACAGTGCATCCGATGGTATTCAATTGACCGCCGATAAGCTGAGAAATACCAGACATTTCGCAAATACACTTTTCAACATCATGCGAGGAGGTATTTTTGACAATAACTATCAAATTGAAAAAGGAGATTTTTCAAAATACATAGAAACTGCTAATAACATCGTCTATAAGGAGAAGGAAAACCTGCTCGATCAGTTGCCGGAAATATTTTCATTAGAGAGCTTAAGAGCATTGATAGAGAGTCTTAAGAATGAAGATAGAGATTTTAAGAGGCTTTGCTTTGAATATTTGCCATTGAAGTTTAGCCGAAGACATGGAGACCCAAGCAGACCTTGGAATCAGTTCGCTATCAATACAAGAAATGAGGATGGCTCTAAAATATTAGACTATCAAGGTAACTGGAGAGATATATTCCAGAATTGGGAGGCTTTAGCTCATTCCTATCCTGAATTCATGGAAAATATGATCCATAAATTCTTGAACGCCACCACTTTTGATGGCTATAACCCATACCGAGTTACCAAAGATGGTTTTGATTGGGAAACTATAGAAGAAGATGACCCTTGGTCCTACATTGGCTATTGGGGAGATCATCAAATCATCTATTTGCTAAAATTTTTAGAATTCATTGAAAAGCACTCACCTCAGAGCTTGGCCAAATATTTCGATCAAGACATCTTTGTATATGCAAATGTACCCTACAAAATAAAGAGCTATTCGGATATTCTAAAGAATCCAAAAGACACTATTATTTTGGATAAGGAGTCTGAAGAAAGTATTTTTCAAAAAAGAAAAGAACTCGGGGCAGATGGTGCTTTACTTAGGGATAAAAACTCAATCATTTATAAGGTCAACCTAATTGAAAAATTATTGGCTACAGTGCTGGCAAAGATGTCTAATTTTATTCCTGAAGGAGGAATTTGGATGAATACACAAAGACCAGAATGGAATGATGCCAATAATGCACTGGTCGGCAATGGAGTCTCAATGGTTACACTTTACTACCTCAGAAGATTTTTGAATTTCTTTGAAGATGTAGTAAAAAATTCTGACAATGAAACGTATACTATTTCCAAAGAATTAATGCACTTCTTCAATAGCATCAACGACACCCTAAAGGAAAACACGAAAATCCTAGAAAAAAGAGTGTCAGACAAAGACAGAAAAACTATTCTAGATGGTTTAGGAAACGCAGGTAGCAAGTATCGGAATAAGATTTATGATAATGGATTCAGCAGTGTAAAGGAAAACATTTCCAAAACGGACTTAATAGATTTTTTGTCTGTCTCAAATCAGTATCTGGAACATTCAATCTCTGTAAATAAAAGAAAAGATAATTTATACCATGCCTATAACCTGATGACTATTAAAAATGATACTGAGGTGTCTATTTCGTACTTACCGGAAATGCTAGAAGGCCAAGTGTCAGTATTGAGTTCTGGGTATTTAACATCAAAAGAATCATTGGATGTATTAGATGCCTTAAAATCAAGCGCTTTATTTAGAGAAGATCAATACAGCTATATTCTATATCCGAATAAAGACTTACCCCGATTTACTCTAAAGAACAATATCCCAACAAATAAGATTAAGGAATCGCAACTAGTCCAACAGCTACTAAAAGATAATAACCTAACTATAGTTGTAAAAGACATAAATGATATCTACCATTTTAATGGTTCTTTTAACAATTCGGATAGCTTGAAAGAAGCCCTAATTCAATTACCAAAAGAACGCTATGCAAATCTCATTGAAAAAGACAGAGGACTTTTATTAGACATCTTTGAAGATATTTTTGATCATAAATCCTTTACTGGAAGATCAGGGACATTTTTTGGTTATGAAGGATTGGGTTCTATCTATTGGCATATGGTATCAAAATTATTGCTGAGTGTACAGGAAACCTGCTTAAAATCTATCAACAATACTACAGATGAGGTATTAATTGGTAACCTTTTAGATCACTACTACGAAATAAATGAAGGTATCGGCGTTCATAAGTCGCCTTTATTGTATGGTGCATTCCCAACTGACCCATATTCACATACACCTGGTGGAAAAGGAGCACAACAACCTGGAATGACTGGACAGGTAAAAGAAGATATCTTATGTCGGTTTGGCGAATTAGGAGTTTTTGTGACTAATGGAAGCTTATCATTTAACCCACGCTTACTCCGAAGAGAAGAATTTTTGAAAAAAACTGCCACTTTCAAATATACAGAACTAAACAAGGCAGCAAAAGAAATCCAATTAGAAGTGGGTACTCTAGCATTCACATATTGCCAAGTACCTATAATGTATAAACTATCAGATAAATCCGGTATAAAAGTAGAATTTAGCAATCAAGAAATTCTCGAATCAGCATCATTAGAACTTGATACCGATACAAGTAATAAGTTGTTCAAAAGGACAGGAGAAATAAATTTAATAACAGTTTACATTAAAAAGTAACACTGAGGAGGCAAGATTAGAAATAGGAGTGGAATATAAGTAAACAAAACAGATATATAATGCTAAGAAATGTCACAGTTATTCTTTTGATAGGTACCTTATTGTCTTGTAATCCGACTTCCAAAATGAAAGAGATAAACGAAGAGGCTAAAATTTCTAATCGTAAATTTCTAGTTAATAATGTTCCATATATTATTAAAGGAATCTGTTACCACCCAGTTCAGAAGGGTAAAGAAACAAGAAGTTTTGAAAACCTATCGGAAGATCTAGCATTAATGGTAGAAGCAGGAATAAACACAATTAGAGTTTATGCGCCAATTATTGAAAAATATGTGCTTGACGAAATTCATAAAGCTGGAATAAAAGTTATTATAGGTTTTGGCTACAATCAAGGTGGAAATTATGACATTCTATCAGAAACATGCATTGATTACGTAAACAATTTTAAAGATCATCCAGCAATCCTAATGTGGGAATTAGGCAATGAATACAATTATCATCCAGAATGGTTTGGAGGTACTTTAAGAACCTGGTACATAGCAATGAACCAGACAGCAGCCGAAATTCATAAGGTAGACAAAAAACACTTTGTAACCACAGCACATGGTGAACTACCAGATTCGCTAGCCTTAACTACATGTCAGAATATTGATATCTGGGGTATGAATGTATACCGTTGGGACAATCCTGAAGAAATATTCAGACAATGGAAAAATATTTCTAGCAAACCAATGTATCTATCTGAAGCAGGTAGTGATAGTTATATGACCATCTCAAAAGCGGGTTATACAAAAGGAGTAAATGAAAAATCTCAGGCAGATGCCAATTCAAATATTCTAGATGCAATTTTCAACAACCAAGATGTATGCTCCGGTGCAACCCTATTTTCGTTTACAGATGGTTGGTGGAAGGCAGATGACCCTTCTGAGCAAAACCCTGGGGGATGGGCCCCCAATAGTAGTGGAGTGCCCTATGATGGTTCACCTAATGAAGAATACTGGGGTATAGTAGACATAGAGAGAAATAAAAAACAAACATTTGATGTAGTCAAGTTAAAATATAAGAGTATTATTCAATAGAGCAGTTTAGTAGTTCTCCCAAATATTTAATAAACTTTACTAAACATCGAAAACATAATAGTCGACCTAATTAAATCATGAAGTATTATATAAGAACAATAATTTGCTTAACCATTATTATATCAATCCACTCTTGTAAGAATAATACTAACACGGAAAGTGAAATTTATACATTGAAAGAACAGTCAAATATAAATGCGGAAGATATTTTAGGAAATTCAAATTATCCTGCAATGTCATATGGAGGGTATCGACATGCCGACAATGACATAGAACCGACTCAAGATGAACTCAAAGAAGATTTAAAATTATTATCTGCCATGGGCATCAAAATTTTACGCACCTATAAAGTACATAAACCTCAAGCAAGCAATCTGCTTAAGGCAATCAGTGAACTTAAAAAAGAAATCCCAAATTTTGAAATGTATGTTATGTTGGGCGCTTGGATAGATTGTTTACACGCATGGACTGATCTAGAGCCTAACCATAATGTTGAAAGCGAACGTAATGCCATCGAAATTGCAACAACAGTCAAATTAGCTAATCAATATCCTGACATAGTAAAAGTAATTGCTGTTGGCAATGAAGCGATGGTGAAATGGGCTACTAGCTATTATGTGCAACCAAGTATTATTTTAAAATGGGTTGATTATCTTCAAAAGATAAAAAAATCAGGTAAGCTCCCAAAAGACCTTTGGATTACTAGTTCAGATAATTTTGCCTCTTGGGGTGGTGGTCATGATGAATATCATGTAGAGGATTTAAATAAATTAATCTCTGCAGTTGATTATATATCTGTCCATACCTATCCCATGCATGACACGCACTATCACCCTGTTTTTTGGGGTGTTAGAGAAGCTGAACAAGCACTGACTGAAATTGAAAAAATTGATGCTGCAATGATCCGTGCCAAAGAATATGCAATATCTCAATACAATAGTGTAAAAGAATATATGCAAGGTCTAGGAATTGATAAACCTATCCATATCGGTGAGACTGGTTGGGCAAGCAATTCAAATAAACTTTACGGACCTGATGGCTCAAGGGCTACCGATGAATACAAAGAGGGAGTATATTATAAACACATGCGTGAATGGACCAATACCGAAAATATTTCATGTTTCTATTTTGAAGGATTTGACGAACAATGGAAAGACTCAGAAAATCCGCAAGGTTCTGAAAATCATTTTGGTTTAATCAATTTAAAAAGCCAAGCCAAATTTGCCATTTGGGATTTAGTAGATCAAGGAATATTTGACGGTCTAACTAGAGATGGAAAACCTATTTCAAAAACGTATGATGGAGATAAAGAAATGCTGATGAAAAAAGTACAAACACCAATAATGAAATAATGAAATAATGAAATAATGAAATAATGAAA
>TARA_B110000483_G_scaffold49126_1_pt1 | contig 13105 bp, 10 predicted proteins | sample TARA_B110000483 | Tara Oceans TARA_B110000483 (sample SAMEA4398176) | marine metagenome | biome: Polar Biome; feature: [SRF] surface water layer (ENVO:00010504); material: water (ENVO:00002006), including particulate matter (ENVO:01000060) such as... | depth 5 m
AAATACTGTGCCAATTGGAATAAAATAAGAAATAATTGCTAATTCATTACTAAATGAAAAATTTACTAAAATTAATAATATTGATAATAGTATTAGTAAAGATAAGAAATCTAAAATTTTTTCGAAAATTACTATCACAAGAGACTCCGACAATTTTGCTTTATCTAGCATAAATGCGGTCTTAGCAATATCTCCCATCTTAGAAGGCAAAAAAAGGTTTAAAAAACTTGCTTGCATTGTAAGTGTTAGGCTTCTGAAAAATGACAAGGTAAAATTATTATTTACTAGAACTTTAAATCTATAACTAGATAATCCAATTGTTGGAATAAATAGTAGTAAAGATAATAATAGATAAAACTTTTTTGAATCTTTAAATATATTAACAATATCTCTAAATTCAATAAATGAATAAATAAATAAGATAATAACCAAACTTAAAAAAATTGAAATTATTTTTTTTTTCAAACTTCTCTCGTATATCTAATAATATTCAAATCTTTGTCTTTTTTAATTTTTATTGGAGGAAAAAGCTGTGACTTATTATAAATATTACTCATCACATTATAAATAGATGTTTGATTAGATAAGATAAATACACTCTTAACCTTATTTATATCTTTTAGATTAATCTTATCATTTATTATAATAGATTCATTCTTAATTTTAATTTCTCTCTCAAAATTAATATCGCTATTTTTTTTTCCAGTGATTAAAATTTTCTGTAATATTTTTCTTATTTGGTTTGGAAACAATCTTCCGAATGATGACATTATTATTCTCAAGACAATCATTTTTATAATAGTCATCTTCTGGTGCTTAGCAAAACCCATGCTTCCTGAAATATGAATACTATTGTTAGAGATAATAGTTTCATAGCTATCAATTAAATTACACACGAGTATTTTACCATTGGTAAGTTCTAATGTTATTCCAGTATCTGACATGGCTAATTCATTATTACGAAAGTACTTATAGGTACCACCCTTATTATACGCTACATAAAGTTCGTAGTTATTACCTCTAAATATCCCAATACCTGCATTTTTTAAATAAAATGAGTCTCTATTAAAAGGCACATCTAAATTTCTATCTAAATTAAAACTTTCCCATGCAAGCAAATAGTTCCATGCATGATGACCAATAGTATGATCATCATCATATACTGATATATTGTTATTAATTAAACCTGATATAAAAAGATTATTAATTTTTGTTGAATTTTTATTATATTTTGAAAACAGCTCAAAACCAAGTGGAAAAAAAATATTTGTATTTCTACTTCCATATTCACCGCCAAATGATCCATCGGGATGAATAAATTGAAAGCTAAGATTTATCGCTTTTTGTATTGCAACTTCTAATCTTATACATTTTTTTTTGGAATAGATTTCTGCAAGTAAAGATATTGTTAATGTATGATAACCGGGATCAAAACCTTCATATTCCCAAAACCAACCCTCCTCATCTTGCCAACTTATTATTTTTTTTATAATATTTTCTCTCTTATCATTCCATCCTGTGTATCCAGTAATACCAGAAACTAAATCAATCACATTCACAATTAATGCATGATGGTTAGTAAGTTTCCCACTTTCATTGCTATTTACAAGAAAACTACATCTTTTTACAAAAAAATCCTCCATTGCTAAATTTTTTATTCCTAGCAAATTATAGCTTTTTGCAAATGCATATAATGAAAAAGCAGTTGCACCGACAGCTTTTTCAAATGGGTAATAGTCGTCACAAGATCCGTCTATATGAGAAGTGCGTTTAGCAAAGTTTATACCTGCAATAGCCCATTCCTTAATTGACTCATTTTTATAATATTCATTATTAGGTATATCAAGACTATATGATAAAGCTAAAACCAAAGAAAATTCTTGTGCCATTCCAGAAGGAAAATCAATTATTTTATAATGCCAATAGTTCCTATCAAAACAACCATAGGTTGGACTTAATAGATTTCTATCTTGAAGCGTTAAAATTTTTGAAACAAAACGTAATGCTTTTTTTCCAAGAGCAAGCCTTAGATTTATTGTATCAAATTCAACTCTAGAGCTGTTCACTATTTTATTACCTGATAAAATCTAAAAAAAAATATTATTACTATTTTGCATATTCTAAATCTAATAGCGAACATATTATATGACCAATCACTATATGAGCTTCTTGTATATGAGCAGTGATCTTTGATGGAACTTTAATTGAGTAATCAACTGAATTTTCTAAAGATCCATTGTTTGCACCAAATAAACCAATTGTTAAACTTTGATTTTTTTTAGCAGCTTCGATTGCTTTTGCAATATTCCTACTATCTCCACTTGTTGATAAAACCATAACAATATCATTTTTACTTGTTAGAGCAGAAATTTGTCTACTAAAAACTTCTTCGTATCCATAGTCATTGGAAATTGCAGTCAAGATTGATGTATCAGTTGATAGGGATATAGCTGGCAAAGGAATTCTTTCTTTTAAGTAGCGACCTATCAATTCGGCTGCAATATGCTGAGCATCACTTGCACTCCCCCCATTGCCACAAATAAATAATTTACCGTCATTTTTGAAACATTTTATAATTTCTTGAGTTATTGAATTAATTGAATCTTTATGTGCATTTAAACCAGTAATAGTTTTGAAATGGTTTTCAAAGTGTTCATCTATCATTTTATCAGACATAATCTTTTTATAATTTTATTACGTTGCTTTTACATACTAATTGATAAAGAGAATTATATACATATAAATTATTATCTTTATCTTTATTTATACTGCTATTATCTATTAAATAATTTTGTTGAATACCCGCAGATATTCCTGCTGAAATATCTGTTTCTTTATCACCAACCACTATAGAATTTTTTATATCAAGGTTAAATTTTTTAACTGCCTTATTAATCATACCAGGCTGTGGTTTGCGGCAGTGACATTTATCTTCTGGCATATGAGGACAATGAAATACTTCTAAAATTTCAATGCCATTCTTTGTAAAGATAGATTCCATATGCTTATTAATTTGATTATATTTCTCTAGTGAAATTATACCTCTACCAATCCCTGATTGATTTGTAAATATTACCAACTTAAAGCCTAATTTTTGTAATTTTTTTAAAGCCTCTATTGTTCCTGGTATAATTTCAAAATCATCTACTTTAGAAATATATCCGTAATCAAAATTAATAACACCATCCCTATCTAAAAAAACCGCTGGATACATAATAATTAATTTAAACTTATCATCTGTTCTGTTTATTCTGATTTATTGTATTAGTCGTTGAAAATCCCTCTAGAATTTTAATTGTTTTCACCTTACCACCATATGATCTTACAAACTCTGCACCCACTATATCATTTATATTATAGTCTCCACCTTTAACTAAAGTATCAGGGGATATATCTTCAATAATTTTTTTAGGTGTTTCAGCTGAAAATGAAATTACGTAATCAACTACATCCAATATTTCTAAATTCTTTATTCGCGTTTTTAGATCATTTATTGGTCGTGAGTTTCCTTTAAGAATTTTTACTGATTCATCAGAATTAATTGCTACAACCAGTATGTCTCCTAGTTTCTTTGCATTTTTAAGTAAATGAATGTGGCCAGGGTGCAATATGTCAAAACATCCATTAGTCATAACAATTTTTTTATTTTTTGATTTTATATCATCTATAATTTTCATATTAATTTATTGAATATTTAAAATATTTTTTAACTCCCTTAAATCAATTACAGATGTACCAATCTTTTTTACTACCAAAGATGCAGCTTTATTTGCATAATCTGCAGATGTATATAAATCTAGCCCAGCGGCTAAACAGGATGCAATTAATGCTACAACAGTATCGCCTGCACCAGTGACATCAAAAACTTCCTCGGCAATTGCTTTTAATTCAAAATGTTGATTATTATTAATAAGTGTCATTCCTTTGTTACCTCTTGTTACTAACAATGCATCAAGGTTAAGCTCTTTTATTAATTTTTTCCCTTTAATTATTAATTGACTATGTGACTTTAGCTTTCCTACAATATTTTCAAATTCTTTTAAATTAGGAGTTAAAATTGTTGCGTTTTTATAGCGATTAAAATCGTTTCCCTTTGGATCAATAACTATAATCTTTTTTAATTTATTGGATATCTTTATAAAATTTTGAATATTTAATAGAGACCCTTTGTCATAATCAGAAAAAATGACAACATCAGAATCCTTTATTTGTTTGGTAAAAGATTTATTACTCTTAAGAGCATAACTGCTTTTATTCTCCTCAAAGTCAAGCCTAATCATTTGATGATTCTTACTTAACACTCTTAACTTTTTGATGGTTTTTTTATTTTTTGATATTTGGAAACTGTCAGAAATCTTATTTTTTTTAAGAATCTTTTTAACTATTACACTTTCATTGTCAGTACCTATTGAAGCGATCAATCTAGTACTTATTCCAAGTGCAGCAATATTCATTGCAACATTACCAGCACCTCCAATTCGATAAGATTTTTCTTTTATATCAACTATTGGCACGGGTGCTTCTGGAGAAATACGCTCTACATTGCCATGCCAATACTCATCGAGCATAATATCACCAATTACAGTAATATTATAATTTGAGAAATTAGGAAATGACATATCTGCAGTATATCAATTTTTTAAATTTTAATATACTTTAAATCCTCAACACTAATCTTACATTGATTAGCAAATATATATATATATTAATATGTGTGGAATTCTTGGTTCATTTAATACAAACATAAATCTAGAATCATTGATGCTTTTAAGCCATAGAGGTCCAGATGATAATGGTTTTTATAAAGATGAAGATATATATTTAGGTCAGACCAGACTGTCAATTCAAGACTTGTCACCCAATGGTCATCAGCCGATGATTTCAGATAATAAAGATATTATATTAGTTTATAATGGTGAAATTTATAACCATAAAGAATTAAGAAAAGAAATCGAAAGTACGGGATATATCTTTAAAGGATCTTCTGATACAGAAGTTGTTTTAAAACTATATGAAATATTTAATAATGATTTTTTACTGAAGATTAATGGTATTTTTGCTATAGCTATTTGGGACATTAGAGAAAAAAAACTTCTTTTAGCTAGAGATCACTTTGGCGTAAAACCTTTATATTATACCAGCAACGAAATTGATTTTACTTTTTCAAGCGAACTAAAGTCTATTATACATTCTCAAAAAATAAATAAAGATATTGATTATAAAAGTATGGTTGCACATTTAACTTATATGTGGTCACCAAGTCCAAGAACTATGTTTAAAAATATTAAAAAACTTGAACCTGGGCATGCAATGATAGTAAAAGACTCTAAAATTATTAATCATTGGAAATATTTTGATATTAAATTTAATGATATTGATAAAAATATTTCTGAAGCTGATGCAATATTAAAAACAAAATTTTTGATAAAAGAAGCAGTAAAAAAACAATTAATTTCTGATGTACCAGTTGGAGCTTTTTTATCAGGAGGATTAGATTCTACATCGATCGTTGCTTTTGCTAAGGATTTGTATTTACCAAATAAATTAGAAACTTACACTATTGATTTTGAAAACACGCAACACTCTTCAATGGGAATCTCCGAAGATATTTTTTACGCCAAAAAAGCAGCTGAGTATTTGGATGTAAAATTAAATATCTTAAAGGTAAATCCCAACATGATTTCAGATGTAAGGAGTATGATTTACCATTTAGATGAGCCTCAGGCCGATCCTGCAGCTATTAATACGATGTTAATTAGTCAATATGCTAGAAAAAATAATATTAAAGTACTACTTTCTGGCGCTGGTGGTGATGATATATTTACAGGCTACAGAAGACATCTTGCATTCAATAATGAAAAATATTGGAGCTGGCTACCACAGAGTTTTAAGCAAATAATTTCAAATAATATTAATTTAATGTCTCCTAGCAATGAATTCAAAAGAAGATTGATCAAGTTATTTCAATACTCTTCATTAGATAATAATGAAAGAATAGCTAGTTATTTTTATTGGATAAATCCAGAAATAATTAATACTATTCTCGATGATAGTATTAAAAATAATATTCTAGATTATAATGTATCCAGTCAATTAATAAAAACCCTAGATAATATGTCAGGTACTAATGATAAATTAAATCAAATGTTATATTTAGAAATCAAACATTTCCTTTGTGACCATAATTTAAATTACACAGATAAAATGGGAATGTCTGCGGGTGTAGAAATTAGAGTACCTTTACTCGATAAAGACTTAGTTGACTTTACTACTTCATTACCAGTAAACATGAAGCAAAGAGGCACCACTGGAAAATGGATATTTAAAAAAGCTATGGAAGGCATTCTTCCAAATGACTTAATTTATAGACCCAAAGCTGGATTTGGCGTTCCTTTAAGACACTGGATGAAAACTAATTTAAAAGAATTTGTTAATGATACATTATCATCAGAATCTCTAAAAAATAGAATGATTTTTAGTGAAAATGGTTTAGAAAGATTGAGAAAGTTAGATCAGAAAAATAAGATAGATGCCTCATATACTTTATTCTCAATAGTTTGTATTGAAACATGGTATCAACTATTTGTAGATAACGATCAATTATTAAAGATATAAAAATGAAAAAAGTAATTTTAAATATAAAGAATGGAGAAATATCTTTAGTAACTATTCCAATTCCTAAAATAAGTAATGGAAATATATTGGTAAAAACAAATAAATCTTTAATTTCTATAGGTACGGAAAAAATGCTTATAGACTTTGGTAAATCCAACTATATTAAAAAAGCGTTGCAACAGCCTAAGAGAGTAACTCAAGTATTAAATAAGATCTCTACAGATGGAATTTTTCCGACTTACGATGCAATAAGAAATAAATTAGATGATCCTATTCCATTAGGCTATTCAAATGTTGGTATTGTTGCTGAAAGTAACGTAAGTGATTTTTCAGCAGGAGATAGAGTTATATCGAATGGTTCTCACTCTGAATATGTAAGTGTACCAAAAAACTTAACTGCAAAAATACCTGATAATGTTGATGATGTCTCAGCATCATTTACAGTTTTAGGATCTATTGGATTACAAGGAATAAGACTTTTAGAGCCTAAATTAGGTGAATCTGTAGTTGTATATGGACTTGGACTAATAGGATTATTGTCTTGTCAAATACTTGAAGCAAATGGATGCGATGTAATAGGTATAGATATCGATCCCATTAAATGCAATGTGGCAAAAAAAATAGGTATTAAAGTAATTCAATCTGATGAAATTGAGTCAGTAATAAGTGAAGTAAGACAAATAACTAATAATTATGGAGCAGACTCTATATTAATTACAGCAAAAACAAGTAATAATGATATTATTCATGCATCAGCAGAAATGTGTAAGAAAAAAGGTAAAATAGTTCTTATAGGTGATATTGGTTTAAATTTAGATAGAAACGATTTTTATGAAAAAGAAATATCATTCCAAGTATCTTCATCATATGGGCCAGGAAGATATGATCCTATTTATGAGCAAAAAAATATAGATTATCCGTATGCATACGTAAGATGGACAGCACAAAGAAATTTTGATGCAATACTTAAACTAATGTCGCTAGGAAAAATAAAAGTTGAAAATTTAATTACAAATGAGTACCCTCTTGATAAAATTTTAGAGGCATATGATAGTGTAAAAGACCCAAAAACATTAGGAACTATAATAAATTATCATAGTAATAAAAATCATATAAATGAAAATAAATTATTAAAAATTAAACAATTAAACATTGTTAGTAGTCAAAAAAAAATTTCTCTTGGTTTTGTAGGCACAGGAGCTTATGCAAAAAGATTTCTATTACCTCAGCTTAAAAAGAAAAAATTATATTTAAAAACTGCAGTTTCAAAAAATGGTTTGTCAGCAATGCTTGCTGCAAAAAAATTTGGTTTTGAATTTTGCTCATCAGATCCAATGGATATTTTCTTAGATAAAAAAATTAATACAGTATTTATAGCAACTCACCATAATACACACGCTAAATTTGTTGAAAAATCAATTATAGAAAAGAAAAATACTTTTGTTGAAAAGCCATTGGCTATTAACCATGAAGAAATTGAATATATTACTAAAGTAATTAATGAAGATACAAAATTAATGGTTGGTTTTAATAGAAGATTTTCCCCACTTATTCAAAAAACAAAAATTATTCTTAATAAAACTAAAGTACCGTCTTCAATTGTATATACTATAAATGCAGGACAAGTAGAAAGTAGTCATTGGACAGTAAATAAAGATATTGGTGGTGGAAGAATAGTTGGAGAAGTCTGTCATTTTCTTGATCTTGTAAGATATTTAGCTAATTCAGAAATTTTAAAATGGAATGCTATAAACCTTGATAAGATAAAGGATTGTTTATCAATACAGCTTAAATTTAAAAATGGAAGTATTGCTACTATTAATTATTTTACCAATGGAAACAATAAATACTCAAAAGAAAATATTGAAATTTTTAATAACGGAAAAATTATAAAAATTAATAATTTTAGAAAATTAATTTTTTATGGCTATAAAGGAGTAAAAAACGTAAACTTATGGTCACAAAATAAAGGGCAAAAAGAATGTATAAGTGCGTTTATAGAATCAATTAACAATAACTCTCCAAGCCCCATACCTATAAATGAGTTAATAGAAGTAAGTAAAGTTGCTATAGATATTAATGACTCAATCTAAAAAAAAAATTATTGATATAATTGCTGGCACAAGACCAAATTTTGTAAAAATAGCCTCATTATTCAATCAAATTAATATAATAAGTAAAATTAAAAAAAAATATGAATTTAGGTTAATTCACACAGGTCAACATTATGATAAAATGTTATCTGACACGTTCTTTCAAGAGCTAAGAATACCAAAACCAAATTTTTCATTAAACGTAGGGTCAGGGTCTCACGCCTTTCAAACAGCAAATATAATGAAAAAGTATGAAAAAATAATATTAAAAAAACCACCAAATTTATGCATTGTTGTAGGTGATGTTAATTCAACTATTGCTTGTGCAATATCAGCTAAAAAACTTGGAATTAAGGTAGCTCATATTGAAGCTGGCTTGAGATCTGGTGATATTTCAATGCCAGAAGAAATTAATAGAATATTGACAGATTCAATTACAGATTATTTTTTTACAACTTCTAAACTTGCAAATATGAATCTATTAAAAAATGGAATAAAGAAAAAAAACATTTTTTTTGTTGGTAACACAATGATTGATACTCTTAAAAATAATTTAAATAAATTAAAAAAACCAAGCTTATGGGAAACAAATTCCCTTGAAGTTAAATCTTATTATTTATTAACACTTCATAGGCCATCTAATGTCGATGATATAAAAAATTTAAAAAAAATAATAAGCATTATTAAAAAATTTAAAAATGAAAAATTTATATTTCCAGTTCATCCAAGAACTAAAAAAAAATTGAATCAAATTAGAAACTTTGATAAGAATTTAATTATATCGAAACCATTATCTTATTTTAACTTTAATTATCTGCTTAAGAATGCAAAGGGAATAATCACAGACTCAGGTGGTATTACTGAAGAGGCAACATTTTTTAAAGTTCCGTGTTTTACAATGAGAGAAAATACTGAGAGACCTGAGACAATTAACGTGGGATCAAACGTTTTAATTGGAAATAACTATAACTTATTAAAAAGATCAATTAATGAAGTTAATAATAACAGGTGGAAAAAATCCAAAGTTCCTGAAAAATGGGATGGTAAAACTGCGTATAGAATTTTAAATATTATTGATAAAATAATATGATAGTTAGTAAAGCGCGAAATTATTTTGATACTATTATTAGACTAAATCCATCTCAAATATTATTTCGATTTATTAGGTTATTCAAAATTAGTAGGTATAAGATTAATTCATTTGATGGAAATGTAGCTCAATTAAATCATACAATTTTTCCAGAAATTATTGAAGATTATAGCCAACCTATGTATTCATCTCCAAGTCATTTTTTTTTTATTAATGAGGTTAATAAGGTAGATTCATTTATAAACATTAAAAATAAAAAAAAACTTTGGAGGTATAATCTTTATTATTTTAATTATTTAAATTATTTTTCTCATAAAAAAGATATTGATATTAACTTTTCTAAATATATTGATACTTGGATTAGTGAAGTTAATAGAGGTGAGCCATTAGAACCTTATCCCACTTCTCTACGTATAGTGAATTGGATCAAATGGAGTATAAGAAATAAATATTATAAAAAATCATTTTTAGATAGCTTATATTCACAATCTATTTTTTTAAAAAAAAATATTGAATATGATATCAAAGGAAATCATATAATTGCAAATAGTAAGGCATTAATATTTTCTGGAATTTTTTTTATTAATAATGATAAGTATAATTTTTTAAAAATAGGAAAAAAACTATTATATAAAAATATTAATATACAAATACTTAATGATGGTGGTCATTATGAAAGATCACCAATGTATCACTCTATAGTTTTAGAAGATTTATTGGATATTTATAAATTAGTTAACAACCATAATTATTTTTCCAAACACGAGATTTTAAATTTAGAAAAAAAAATTATTTCTATGCTTATTTGGCTAAAGAAATTGTCACATAAAGACGGTAAAATTTCTTTTTTCAATGATTCTGCATTTAACATAAGTAAATGCTTCAGTAAATTAAGCTCTCAAGCAAATGAATTGGGACTTAAATTTAAGCTAACTGATAGTAAATCTACATATTTAAAAGAAACAGGATATTTTATTTATACGGATGAAAATATAGACTTAAAATTTAATGTAGGTTCTGTTGGTCCAAAAGAACAGCCAGGACATTCACATGCTGATACTCTTTCATTTGAATTATCAATTGGTAAATTTAGAACATTTGTAAACTCTGGAACTTCTACATACGAAAATGACTCATTAAGATCATTTCAGAAATCAACAAAAGCTCATAATACTCTTGAAATTAATAAGCTAAATTCATCTAACGTTTGGTCAAGCTTTCGTGTTGGCAAAAGAGCAAAGGTTTGCTATATGAAATATAATACTAGCAATGATAATGTAGAAGTTGAAGCTACACATGATGGATATTACCAAAGTGCCAATATAAATCATAAAAGAAAAATAAATATTGTTGATAATAAAATTATAATTTTGGATACTACTTCAGAATTCTGTTTAGACAATGTTATTAGATTATATCTAAATCCTGATATAATGATTGAAGAAGCGCCACTTAAATTAACCACAGTTGATGGTTATAGTATTGATATGGATTGTAATAATGGGGCGGTAAGAGTAGTAGACGCTATGTGGTACCCAGAATTTGGAATAAAAATTCCTAATAAGTGCATTGAGATAACAATGAAGGAAACTAATTGTGAAACGATTATTAATTGGAAAAAGAGTGCTGTATGAAAATATTAGTACTAAGTTATTATTACCATCCAGATTTATCAGCAGGATCTTTTAGAGTAAAATCAATAATTGATAGTTTAATTAATGAAAGTTCAAGAAAAATTAATATTGATATTGTTACGACAAAACCAAATAGATATCAAAAATTTAGACCTGAAATAAATGATAATATTTTAGAGACCATTAATATCCATCGAATAAAAGTTAATAACCATAAAAGTGGATTATTAAGCCAATCATTGGCATTTATAATTTTTGCTTTTAACACCTTAAAATTTGTAAAAAATAAAGACTATGATTTAATTTTTGCATCATCATCAAGATTAATGACAGCTGCATTAGGGGCATATATTTCTATGAAAAAAAATATTAATCTTTATTTAGATATTAGAGATATTTTTTTAGATACTATTGAAGATGTATATAAGTCTAAAATATATAAAATAATTAAACTATTTATAGGATATATTGAGAAGCTTACTATAAATCAAGCATCTCATATAAACTTAGTATCAGAAGGCTTTGCAAATTATTTTAATAAAAAATATCCAAATAAATCATACTCATTTTTTACCAATGGAATTGACTCTATATTTGCAAGTTTACCAATAAAAAAATCAATTAATAAAAAAATTAAAATATTATATGCTGGAAATATTGGTGAAGGACAAGGTCTTGATAAAATATTACCAAAATTATTATTGGAACTACCTAATAATTACTACACAACGATTATTGGAGATGGAGGTAGAAGGAAAAAACTTGAGCTTGAACTTGAAAAACATAAAGCTATTAATTACGAGATACTTAACCCAGTCACACAAGAAGCATTGATATTAAAATATTTAGAGGCAGATATACTTTTTCTGCATTTAAATAGTCATAATGCCTTTTTAAAGGTATTACCTTCTAAGATATTTGAGTTTGCAGCAACTCATAAGCCAATATGTGCGGGAGTATCAGGATATTCTAGAGAATTTCTATTAAATAATGTAAGTAATTGCAGTATCTTTGAGCCTTGTAATGTAAAAGATGCAAAAAAATGTATATTGAATATAGATTTAACTGTAAAAAAAAGAACTGAATTTATTAATAAATTTTCAAGAAACAATATTTCAATAAAAATTGCAAAAAACATTTTAGGGATGAAATGCTAATAAGATGATAAATAAACAAATAGCAATAATTGGCCTAGGATATGTGGGTTTACCGCTTGCTGTAGCTTTTTCAAATTACTTTAAAGTAGTTGGATTTGATAATAATAAAAAAAGAATAGGTGACTTATTAAATGGCTTAGATATTACAAATGAACTATCCAAACTAGAACTAAAAAAATTAAAAAAAATTAAGTTAACTTCTGATCAAAAATATCTTAATTCATGCAATATATATATTGTTACTGTTCCCACTCCAATAGATAAACTAAAAAAACCTGATTTAAAATATCTTATTAGTGCGAGCACTACAGTGGGAAAATATATTTCAAAAGGAGATATTGTAATATATGAATCAACTGTCTATCCAGGTGCAACTGAAGGCGACTGCGTGCCAATACTGGAAAAGTATTCAGGATTAAAGTTTAATCATGATTTCTTTTGTGGATATTCACCAGAAAGAATTAACCCAGGTGACAAAAAAAATAATTTAAAAAATATTAAAAAAATAACATCTGG